>Ga0315900_10001903_pt1 | contig 32871 bp, 28 predicted proteins | sample LakEriMetagenome_FD_203521 | JGI IMG/M metagenome (GOLD analysis project Ga0315900, IMG submission 203521) | Freshwater fungal communities from buoy surface, Lake Erie, Ohio, United States - Buoy 12 MA114 | ecosystem: Environmental > Aquatic > Freshwater > Lake > Lake biofilm | place: USA: Lake...
CAACACTGCTTGGCCGTATGCCATCTGCTGTGGGATACCAGCCAACACTTGCAGATGAGATGGGTCAGCTCCAAGAGCGCATCACATCAACACGTGGTCACTCGATTACATCTATGCAGGCAATTTATGTTCCTGCAGATGACATTACCGACCCAGCTCCACACACAACATTCGCCCACCTTGATGCAACAACTGTGTTGTCTCGTCCGATCTCAGAGCTTGGTATCTACCCTGCTGTGGATCCACTTGACTCAACTTCACGCATCTTGGATCCACGCTATATCGGTGAGCAGCACTTCCGTGTTGCAAACCGTATTAAGCAGATCTTGCAGCGTTACAAGGATCTTCAGGACATCATCGCTATCTTGGGTATCGATGAACTTTCAGAAGAAGATCGCATTCTTGTAGGACGTGCTCGTCGCATCCAGCGCTTCTTGTCACAGAATACATTCGTGGCAAAGGTCTTTACAGGTATCGAAGGTTCATTCGTTCCTCTCTCAGAGACGATCGAAGCATTCGAAGCACTTGCAGATGGAAAGTACGATCACATTCCTGAGCAGGCATTCTTCATGTGCGGTGGCCTCGACGATGTCGAGCGCAAGGCTGCAGAATTGTTGAAGGCATAACAATGGCTCTTACCGTCGCGCTAGTTTCGCCAACACAGAAAGTGTGGAGTGGAGAAGCAACATTTATCTCAGCTCGCACAACTGAAGGAGACCTTGGAGTTCTTCCAGGGCACGCTCCACTGTTTGGCGTACTAGTCGATGGGGCTGTCAGCATTAAAGGTGTAGATGGAACCATCACTGAATTCAATGTCAGTGGTGGCTTCCTATCTGTTTCAAATGATCGCGTCTCGATTCTTACAGAGAGCGTCGGATAGTCCTACAGATTGTGTTCGGTCTGAATTAAGCGAACTGTCTTTGATTTTCCACGCATAACAAGCGAGTTACTGGTCGCACCATATTTTGTATATCTGATTCCTTGGACCAACTCTCCGTCGGTGATTCCAGTGGCCGAGAGAAAGACATCATCAGAGTTACAGAGATCAGAGGTTGTGAGTACGCGAGCTTCGGTAACTCCATCTTTATGTAGTTGGCCTTGAATCGCTCCACCTAAACAGATCATCGCAACGGCGGTGATTACTCCTTCAGGTGTTCCGCCGATTCCCATAAGCAGATCAATTCCGGTATCTGGACGAGCAGTCTCAATTGCGGCGGCAACATCTCCATCTTGAATCAATTTAATTCTGGCACCGGTTGCGCGTATCTCTTCGATAAGTCCAAGGTGGCGAGGACGGTTAAGGACGACAACGGTGATGTCACTGACATTGAGTGATTTAGCTTTTGCTACAGCTGCAATATTTGTCGCAACGGAGGCGCGAATATCGATAACAGAGGCAGCTTCCGGTCCAGTAACAATTTTGTTCATATAAAAACTATCCTGCGGATCAAACATTGAACCTCGTGGAGCGAGTGCGATGACACTGATTGCGCCATTCATTCCTTGCGCTGTCAGTGATGTTCCATCAATCGGATCAACGGCAACATCGCAGTTTGGACCATCACCATTACCTACTTGTTCTCCGTTGTGAAGCATTGGCGCTTGATCTTTCTCGCCTTCACCAATAACAACAATTCCAGACATATCAACTGTGTTGATCATCGCGCGCATGGCCTTTACCGCTGCGCCATCTGCTAAATCTTTCTCACCGCGTCCAACCCAAGGCGCAGCCGCTAGCGCTGCAGTCTCTGTCACGCGAACTAACTCAAGGGCTAAGTTGCGATCTGGAATCATCTGGTTTACTCCCTGGTTACATCTGCGCCGAGTGCGCGCAACTGCTCTGCAAACTCAGGATAGCCACGATCGACATGGAATGCTCCGTCGACAGTTGTGACACCCTCTGCGACAAGGGCTGCTAGAACTAGGCCGGCACCCGCACGGATATCAGTAGCCTCAACCGGGGCACCGGAGAGCTGTGAAATACCGTGAATTGAAGCGTGATGTCCATCAACGTGTACCTGTGCACCCAAACGACTGAGCTCATTGACGAACATAAATCGAGATTCAAAGACATTTTCAGTCACAAGAGAATCGCCCTCTGCAATCGAATTCATAGCGATGATAAACGGCAGCAGGTCGGTAGCAAAACCAGGATAGGGAAGTGTTGCAACATCGACTGCAGTTGGACGTTGCTCCATCTTTACACGCACGCCATCTGCTGTGGATGTAACAATCGCTCCAGCGGAGGTAAGTTTTTCAAGCATTACTTCCATGTGATCTGCGCGCGCGCCATGAATGGTGATATCACCTTGTGTCATCGCGGCAGCAAATGCCCAAGTGCCAGCAATAATGCGATCGGAGACGGTGATGTGATGGGTTGGGTGTAACTCTTTAACGCCAGTAACAGTGATGACAGGCGAACCAAGTCCTACAATCTTTGCACCCATCGAGATGAGGAATTCACCGAGATCAACTAAATCTGGTTCGCGCGCTGCATTTTCAATTGTCGTCACACCTTGAGCCAATACAGCCGCTGTCATGAGATTTTCTGTTGCACCAACACTTGGAAAATCGAGAGAGATAGCAGCCCCTGTTAAACCCTGCGGTGCTTCTGCAATGACATATCCATGTTCAACATGGGCTGCTGCACCTAGCGATTCAAGACCCTTAATATGAAAATCTAATCCACGAGAACCGATGGCATCTCCGCCAGGCAAGGCGACTTCGGCTCGACCAATTCGTGCAACCAGCGGACCTAAAACATTTATTGAGGCACGCATCTTGCGAACAAGATCGTAATCTGCGCGATGTGATGGAGTGGCTGGAACATCGATAGTCAGTAGCGAACCTTCGTGTGTGACAGTGCAACCCAAGCGCCGCAGCAGATCGGACATGATCTCTACATCAGCAATAGCTGGAACGTTTGCGATCGTGGTCTTACCGACTGCCAGAAGGGAGGCGGCCATCAACTTAAGGACTGAGTTTTTGGCACCTCCCACGTGGACCTCGCCGACAAGGCGTGCCCCGCCATGGATGCGGAAGCGATCGTCGATCAGTACGGGCTGAGGTGCCATAGTGGCATTCTACTTATAAGGTAGCACCATGGTTAATCTCACGCGTATTTATACAAAGACTGGCGATGACGGCACAACTTCTCTTGGAGATATGAGCCGTACATCAAAGAACGATCCTCGCCTTGAGGCGTATGCAACTGTCGATGAAGCAAATTCAACGATTGGTGTCGTCCTTGCAACTGATGCGCTAGCCGATGATGTGCGAGCTTTGCTTGTGCGAATTCAGAATGATCTCTTTGATGTGGGTGCAGATCTTTGTACACCTGTCGTTGATGCACCTGCATTTGAGCCACTACGCGTTTTAGAATCACAGATCGTTTACCTAGAAGAGGCGATTGATAAGTACAACTCAGAACTCGAATCTTTGCGTTCATTTGTACTCCCATCAGGAACACCCGCTGCAGCACACCTACACGTTGCTCGCACCGTAGTTCGTCGCGCAGAGCGTTGCACATGGGCTGCGATTCACGCATTCGGAGGTGGAGTTAATCCACTGACAGCAAAATATCTCAACCGTTGTTCAGATCTACTGTTTGTTCTTGCACGTATTGCAAATAAAGAGATCGGCGATCAACTCTGGGTTCCAGGAGCGAACCGCTAACTACTATCGGCTTATATAGGTATTACTAGGAACCTTCTCAGTTGTTTGATCCTGATGACAGGTAATTCCAGTAGGTACTACCGCGATGGTTCCTGAGTACAGTTCACCTGAAGGCAGCACCAAGGTAACTACTTCTTTAGCCGCCGACTTCTTTGCAAGAGTGCGCAGCATTCCCATCGTTAAGAAAGATCCAGGAATATCGGGGTTAGGTGTAATTACTTTAGAATCAACTTCCCAATAGACGCAACCTATAAGGGAAGCCACCTGTAGGCGACCACACGAAAACTCTTTACATGCAGCGATTGCTTTAGCCAGTGTGGAATTTCCAGCGGCCACATTCATCATCACTTCTACAGATGGAGTTCGCCAATAAACATCATCCATTACTTTAAATCCAAGAGGCGGCCACTTGGGTGATGGCGAAGCCTTTATGGGATTCTTCTTTTTCTTTACCGGTGGTTTCTTGGTTGGCGTTGCTTTCTTTGTAGCTGTCGCCTTTGGAGTCGGAGTGGGAGTCGCTTTCACCGTGGCGGTTGCTGTCGGGGTTGGTGTATTCGTTGCAGCAAAACCTTGGGCAGGAATCAACGACAGGCAGAGCCCAAAAACCATCATGGTGCGTTTCATCGATCACTCCATCTAAATGTACGGAGTGAGAATACGAGTCCGATCACAAGCCAGATTGAGATCACAATAAATGATCTACCAATCTCCCATTGCCCTGCAACTTCTTGAGAAGCAAATGAGTCTGGCAGAAACACTGAGCGCATCGCTTGAGTCATCCACTTAAGCGGGAATATTGCGCCAACCTGCTGCATCCACGAAGGGAGCTGCGTGAAGATAAAGAAGACTCCGCTGATAAATTGCAGAACAATCACAACAGGGGAGACAACCGCTGATGCCCCGCGCCCACTCTTTGGAATTGCAGAGAAAGCGATGCCAAGCGTTGTCGAGGCTGCACTTCCCCAGATAATCAACCAAGTAAAGGTGAACCACTTGTATGGATCAGTAGGAAGATCAACGCCGAAGAAGGCAACTCCTGCAGCAAGCAAGAGGATGACTTGAATGACCATGGTGACAAATACGAGTATTGATTTTCCAATGAAGTAGCTCGCTGCAGCCATAGGCGTACCGCGCAAGCGTTTGAGTGAACCGAATTCACGTTCAATCGGAATCATGATGGCAAGATTTTGGAAACCTGAGTTAACCAGGCCAGATGCAATCATTCCCGCTACGAAATACTGGCTAAATGTCACACCCGGAGCGATCGATTCTGAAAACACAGATCCAAAAATTGCCAAGAGGATCAGTGGAAATGCAATAGTAAAGACCACCGACTCGCGTTGGCGCATGAATTGTCTGATCTCGATATTTCCACGTAAGAGACCGAGCTTCCACATTGAAGGAGTCATAACTTTCTTTACCTTGTTACTCATCTTCGCCCCCAATCATTTCGAGGTAGATGTCTTCAAGGGTTGCGCGCTTAACAATAAGTTCGGGAACTTCTCCACCAAAACGCGCAGAGAGCTCTGCGACGAAAGCAGTTGGGTGAGGAGCCTTCTCTACTCGCACGACGCCATTTTCTCGCCACGAAACCTGTGCAAGAGATGTCGCACGTCCACCAAGTTCGGCAGGGGTAGAGACCTCAATGATCTCTCCCTTGTTAATCACCGCCACTCGATCGGCAAGTGCTTCAGCCTCATCTAAGTAATGTGTAGTCAGCAAAATGGTGCGACCTTCACTTTTCAGGGTGCGAATCAGAGTCCAGAAATCTCGACGAGCCTTGGGATCAAAGCCAGTGGTGGGTTCATCAAGGAAGAGAAGCTCTGGATTACCGATAATCCCAAGAGCAACATCTAAGCGTCGACGTTGCCCCCCCGATAGTGTGCGAACAAGCGCGCTCTCTTTTTCGCGCAAGCCGACAGCATCGATGACTTCTTGCGCATCGCGTGGGTGAGAGTAGTAATGTGAAAAGTGTGTGACGCTCTCGGCCACAGTGAGATCACCGGCATCGTTGCTGGTTTGCAGAACAATTCCAATTCGATTGCGCCACTGACGAGCCGCGAGTCCACCTATGGCTGGATCGGTATTGAGGACCTTCACATCTCCGCCATCGCGACTTCTAAATCCTTCGAGGATCTCGACAGTCGTTGATTTTCCGGCTCCATTTGGACCTAAGAGGGCAAAGATTTCGCCCTGCTCAACATTTAAGTCGACTCCATTGACTGCAGCGAACTGGCCATAGGATTTCTTGAGCCCTTTGACCTCAATCACCTGGTTCATAAGTGTCACTGTGCCACATTGGGGGCAAAAGTGCGAGAAAATAGAATATGAGTCCGCGCCGTAACTATCCGAAGAATCGTAAGTCAGGCGGCGGCGATGATTATCGTGAGATTAATCCCTCAAATCAAAGTTTTGAGGAAGATGAGGATGGATTGTGGGTTGTTAGACAACTCACTGGATCGGGTGCGACAAAACCATATCGCTGTCCAGGGTGTGATCAATTAATTCCGATGGCAACTCCACATACAGTTGCATGGCGAGATGGTGAAGAAGATTTGCGACGTCATTGGCATAACATTTGTTGGAGCAAGCGACATCATCGTCGCCCAAAGAATTTTTAAGTTAGCCCAATCTTCCTTTTAATATCTTATTCAAGCGAACAATAAGTTTGTCATTTCCAGCAGTCCGTCTAAATGAAGTAAATGCAAGTGGAAGATAAAAACGCGTGCGCACCACACTTCTTGGATAGGTAAATTCTAGGATTCCTTCAGGACCGTGGATACGGCCATAACCACTATCTTTAACTCCTCCAAATGGAATCGATGCAATTGCTGCAAATGCAATAACAGAGTTGATTGAGACCATGCCGCAAGTAAGTGATCGCGCAATCTTCTTGCCATTGCGCTTTGACCAGACTGAAGCGCCAAGTCCATATCGGGAAGCATTGGCCAGCGCGATCGCCTCTTGCATGGTCGCCACCCGATTAATTACAAGAGTTGGCCCGAAGGTCTCCTCAGTGATTGCAGTGGAATCTTCAGGGACATCTGCGATGATCACAGGATTTACATACGGCGCTTGCACTGAATCTACGCCGCCCATTAACACGCGACCGCCTTTAGCAATTGCATCTTTGATATGTCCTTCAATGATCGCTATCTGCTTTGGCATCGTTGCCGGACCGTAATTTCCAACCCCGGGCTCTCCAGGTTTAATCGTGGACGCGACACGAAGACAGTGTTCGATAAAGTCATCCGCTACATCTTGGTGAACATAAACTCTCTCGGCACCGATACATGTTTGGCCAGCGTTGGACATCGCTGACCAGATAGTTGCATCAGCGGCACGCTTGAGATCAGCATCTCGATCGACGATAACTGGATCTTTTCCACCGCATTCAAGGATGACTGGCGTCATAGATAGCGCACATGTTGCTGCCACTCGTTTAGCAGTCGCCGTTGAGCCGGTAAATGCCAACTTATTAACTCCGCTTTCACATAAGTATTTACCTGTCTCTCCCAAACCGGTGACGCATGTTAAGACATCATTTAGTCCAGTGGCTTCTAGAAATGAATCGGCTAAGAATTTTCCAACAGCTGGTGTGTATTCACTTGGCTTGAAGACAACGGTATTTCCAGCAGCGAGAGCGTAGGAAATTGAACCCATTGGAGTAAATACGGGATAGTTCCATGGTCCAATAACGCCAATAACACCCAAAGGCGAACGCTCAACTGTTGCTGACATATTTGCCATCAGCACTCCCGGTGAACGGTGCGAAGTTCGCATTACTTCTTCTGCCTGCCGTGCAGCCCAACCCAAATGCGCAAGCGCCAGAGATGCTTCAAGGGTTGCATCGCTAGAGGGCTTTCCAGTCTCGAGTGAAACAATCCCAACTAGATCATCGAGATTCTCTAGTAAGTAACTATTCCACTCCAGTAACGCTTTCTTTCGAGCTCGAAAACCCATCGCCTGCCAAAATGGTGCAACTTCTCGGGCACTTGCCACTGCTGCATCGACATCTTCTTTTGTCGAAAGTGCGTGCTGGCCAATACTTAAGCCGGTGACAGGATTGAAGGAATCGAATGTGCTCATGGGTAAAGACTAGACTGGGCACTATGGCGCAACCAATCCGTCCGAGCACAGTGTTGCCGGCAATTCGAACTCCATTTACTGTGACAACAGCAGATGGAGAGACTTTGGTGGGTGAGGTTGCCACACCGATTGCTGGTCGACCATCACCAGCGGTACTGATGCTTCATCCCAACCCAGCCGGTGGCGGAATGATGGATTCACATATCTACAAAAAAGCTTCCAACAGGCTTCCTGCAATGGCTGGCATCACCATCGTTCGCTTTAACACTCGTGGAACTTCTAGTGAAGCGGGTACAAGTACAGGCGTCTACGACAATGGCGATAGCGAAAAATTCGATGTCGAGGCGATGATCAACTACTGCTTTGATGATCTCAAGATAGAAGAGCTCTGGGTTTGCGGTTGGTCCTTCGGAACAGATTTAGCAATTCGTCACGCTCGAGATCCACGGATCAAAGGGCTCATACTTTTAAGTCCACCGCTTAAGTATTCACAAGAATCGGATATTGATTTTTGGGTAGATGATCCTCGAACTATTACAGCGCTTATTCCTGAATTCGATGATTATTTAGTGCCGGATGAAGCAAGAAAGAGATTTGCCAGGATCAAACATATGAAGTTGATTGCAGTCGATGGTGGAAAGCATTTGTGGGTTGGAGAACCTGCCGTGCATCTTGTGCTCACCGAGATAACGAGAGTCATCGCACCAGAACGGCTACCGTTAACTCAAGAAATCGAAGATTAATTCTTATCTGTTTGAGGAAAGACAACTTCTTCCAAAATCAAGATTATTGAAGCGGCTATTGGCACTGCCAATAATCCGCCAATGAGTCCCAGTAGAGAAGTTCCTAATAAGGCAGCGATAATTGTTACAGCTCCGGGAACATTGAGTGCGCGCTTCATGATGCGTGGAGTCACGACATAGTTTTCAATTTGTACATAGACAATGTAAGCAACGAGAGCGATTACTCCATAGAGAAGCGACTGGGTCAGAGCAATCAAGGTCACGATTGCGCTTCCTATGTAGTGGCCGATCAATGGAATAAATCCACAGACCAAGACGATCATGGCGATCGCAAATGGCGATGGCAGCCCTAAAGCAAGGCTAAGCATGAGCACAAAGATTGATGCCATAAAGGCAATCGCGATCTGACTTCCAACAAAAGAACCCACTCGAGCGATGATGGCAAAGGTTAACTTTGAGACGCGATCACGACGAGTTGCAGGTACAAAGCGCATTCCAAAGTTAGTTGCTTGTGGCAATCCAACAATGAAGTAAAGGGTAAGAATCAGCACTGTTATTCCCGTAAATGCGCCTGAGAGAACTGTCTTTCCTACGCCGATTACTCCACCGAAGGCAGAGATAATCAGAGAGCCATCACTAGTTACCCGCGCTAATTGACTTTGCAGTGTGTCAATAATGCCGAACTGCGTATTGAGGTCTGCAATAAGTGGATGACCCTCGAGATCTTTGAGTAATCCAGGCGCCGAATTGATCAGTGAGCTTCCCTGTGAGATCACTGGTGGGATAACAACTGCGATAAAGAATGAAACAAATGCTAGAACACCGACAAATATTGCAGCAACAGCACTTACTCGCGATAGACCGCGTTTGCGTAAAGCTTCAACAGCCGGGTTAAGTCCCATCGCAAGATAGAGAGCAAGCAAAATTATGATGAAAATCTGGCTTGCACTTGCTAGTGCTCTCAATAGAACAATTGCTGCTAAAGCACCGAGAGTTGCAACAAAACCAAAGTAGAAAGGGTTAGTTCTATTGATAGGTGCGCCTGCAATGCCGAATTCTTCTCGCTTTTGGTGTGACATATCTCCATTCTAAGTGCGAGAGCTAGCTAGATCAGGCTTTCACACCTGGTTAATGAGAGAATTCACGCATGGCGCTGCGCATTACCGGTCTTGGTGAGGAGATCGCATCCGTCTCAGGATTGCCGTGGCAGATCAGTCTCGAAGAGTGGCCCGAAGATCCCAGCCTTACTGAAAAACGAGGTATTTCTCGACACATAGTTCGGCTTGTACATTCAACCGAAGAGCCAGACTCTGAGGTCTATGCAGTGAAAGAAACTGTCTCAGAGTTTGCCAATCGTGAGTACAAAGCCTTGCGTGAACTCGCCCACCTTGGTGCACCGAGCGTTGAACCGATTGCAGTAATTGAAGGCCGAACAGATGAGCACGGGGAAGAGCTTCCCTGCGCACTAGCGACGCGCTTTCTTCCGTTCTCGCTGCCCTATCGTGTACTGCTCAGTGGTAAAGATGTCACCGCACAAGATATTACTTTGATGGCTAATGCACTTGCACTCCTGCTTGTCCGCTTGCACCTCCTTGGATTCTGGTGGGGAGATTGCTCGCTTTCAAATACTTTATTTAGGCGAGATGCCGAAGGTTTTGCAGCTTACTTAGTAGATGCTGAGACTGGTGAATTTCAAAAGAATTTGAGTGATGGGCAACGCGAGCACGATCTTGATATTGCCCATTTTAATGTTGCAGCCGAACTCGAAGATCTCGCGTTATCAGGTGTTCTCTATCCAGGCATGGATCCGATTCGAGCAAGTGATGCGGTGATAAAACGATATCGCAGAATTTGGACAACACTTAAGGAGCGTCAGGTTTTGGATCCTAACGATCGTCATGCAGTCGAACGCGCAATGCGTCAACTACATGATTTGGGATTTGCAGTCGAAGAGGTTTCGGTAACTATCGATGGTGATAGCAAGAAACTCTTCTTTCAACCTAAACTCGTTGAAGCCGGATACCACCAAAATCGATTGCGCGATCTGGTGGGACTTGAGACTGAAGAGCTCCAAGCAAAGCGATTGCTTGCATCTTTTGACCGCTTCCGAGGCCGTGAAAGTCTTCCTCATCCTCCGATGCATGAATCAGCTAAGCGCTGGCTCGATGAAGTCTTCTATCCAACCGTCTCCCTGATTCCAATTGAATTACAGGGTCGAATTGAGGCTGCACAGTTCTTTCATGAAGCACTTGAACACCGCTGGTATTTAAGTGAGAAGGCTGGCCATGATGTCGGACTAGAATTTGCAGCGTTGTCCTATATTGCTGATGTACTTCCAATGAGACGAGATTCGGGGGTTGATCTTGATGTCACTTCCGCCTAATTTCGGTCAGGCCTTTGACTTAAGTTCACTCGGAAAGCCGGCGCCAACATCTGCGAACATAGCCGTCGGTAAAGTTGTTACCAAAGAAAACCTCGCTTCAGATTTTGTCGAACTGTCGATGACAAAACCAGTAGTTCTACTCTGTTGGACCTCTCGTGCACCCCACTCTCTAGATACCCTAGCAATATTAGATAAGCTCAAAAAAGAAGACGGCGATGCGTGGGAACTTGGAAGCATTGATGTTGATGCCGCACCTGAAGTAGCCAGCGCTCTGCAGGCACGCACTGTTCCTTATGCTGTCGCACTTGTTGGCGGACAGCCGATCCCTCTCTTTGAAGAAGCGATGACAGAAAGTGACATTAAGTCGGTGATTGTCAAACTTCTTACGATTGCGGCTGAGCAAGGTATTGGTGAGATCCCTGAAGAAAAGCTTGAACCTGAGGAAACCGAAGCTTTGGCAGCACTTGAAGCAGGAGATTTAGTGAAGGCTGAAGATGCATATAAGAGATTCCTTGCACGCATGCCCGCAAATCCATATGCAAAATTAGGCTTGGCTCATACACAACTACAACTTCGTATTGTGAATCTAGACCCCGCACAGACAATCGCTGCTGCAAATAGTGCACCGTTAGAAATTGAAAGCGCACTAGCCGCAGCCGATATGGAAGTTGCAACAGGAAGCGTTGAACCAGCATTTATTCGATTACTGGCACTTATCAAGACAACTTCAGGCGATGACAGGTCGCGGGTCAAAGACCGATTACTGGAACTGTTCTCGTTAGTTGATCCCAGCGACCCACGAGTAATCAAAGCCAGAACGGATCTTGCCAATGCTCTCTTCTAAAGCTGGTTTAAGCGTTGCAGATGAGAAGAAATACATAGGCATACTCTTCTTCCTATTTGCTGTACAGATTATGAGTTGGGTACCTCGCTTTCCAGAGGTAAAGGCAAATCTAGGCTTATCCAATGGTGAATTTGGCACGTACCTGAGCTTGGGTTCAATCGGCGCTGTTGTTGCGATGCTTTCAAGTGGTCACTTTGTTCACAAACTTGGAGCTAAGAAAGTTTTAATAATTTCAACCCTGAGTATGTGTCTTTCAATTAGCGCAATAGTTCATCTGCAATCTGCGCCAGCATTCATTATTATCAATATGATCAATGGTGGAGCGATTTCGGCATTCAACATAGCTCTCAATGCTCAGGCATTCCACGCCCAAGATCGAGCTGGAGAATTGATCCTCAGTCGCCAGCACGGTTATTGGACAATGGGCGCTGTCGTTACGGCGATTTTCTCCGGATTTATGGTTGAGTTTGTTGGAATTGCTCTTCATATCAATATTCTTAGCATCGTTGTTTTCTTGATTGTTTTAACGTTTATCAAAAAATTAGATCCCGAACTAATTAAGCCAAGTGCTGAAGAGGAAGATGATTTCGGATTTAAGGATCTCTTTACTTCATTCCGTATTGATTACTTAGTCTCAGCGGCTTTAGTTTGCGGAATTATGGTTGAGTTCGCTACCGCCGACTGGTCGACTATCTATGCAAAAGAAACCATCGGTGTACGTGGCTCACTTGCAACAATTCCATACATTCTTACCTTTACCGCCATGATTGTTGGTCGCTTAGGCCAACACCGAATTACACCTTATGTTTCACTGGAGCATCAGATTAAATTTGGAAGCGTTATAGGTGGTGTCGGATTCATCGGATTCATCGGCGCATCCTCGCTTTTAGTGGAACACTCGAAGACGGCGGCATATATTTGTACGCTACTAGGTTTCTCGATTGGCGGATTCTTTTCCGCGGTTCTTTCACCGACCTTCTTCACTGCGGCAAATAAGCGCTCATCTCAGCCGAGTGCTGTAGTTGTCGGCCAGATGGGTGTAATAAACGCAATTCTTACTTTAATTGTGAAGACGATCATTGCTTGGACTGCTCAATTCTCTGGCTCAATTGCCATTGCAATGATCATTCCCGGCCTGATGTTGATTTCTGTCGCCTTTATGTCACGCGTAGCTAAAGACCTTTAAACGCGCTCAAACCAGACTGTCGCAAGTGGCGGAATTCGAAGTTGCGCATATAGATCCGTGTCCGTATCCACTGCAAATGATTGATTACTCACTCCACTGCCACCGTATGCAAGATCATCTGTGTTGAGTACCTCACGCCAGACTCCAGAAGTAGGCATCTGAAGTCGATAACGCTCATGGGGGACTGGCGAGAAGTTGGTGACACAGACAAGAGGTGTTTGATCATCTGACCACCGAGTAAATGCCAGAGTATTTGAAGCTCCGTCATCATTGACTATCCAACTAAAACCATCTGGGTTTGTATCTTTCTCCCACAAAGCAGGGTGGCCTTTATATTCTTGATTTATTTGTGCAACCAAATCTTGAACCTGTCGATGCTCGTCATACTCGGTGAGATACCACTGAAGGCCGGCGCTCTCACTCCATTCGTCATTTTGGGCAAACTCGCTACCCATAAAGAGCAGCTTCTTTCCAGGATGTGCCCACATAAATCCGTAGAGTGCCCGAAGCGTCGCAACTTTTTGCCAGCGGTCTCCAGGGAATTTGTTTACAAGCTGACCCTTTCCATGAACAACTTCGTCATGTGAAAGCGGGAGCATAAAGTTTTCAGACCAAGCGTAGAGAATCGAGAAAGTAATCTCATTGTGGTGATACATACGATGAATTGGTTCGTGTGAGAGATATTGCAATGTGTCATGCATCCAACCCATATTCCACTTAAATCCAAAGCCAAGGCCACCGGAGGCGGTCTCGCGAGTAACTCCAGCCCATGCCGTTGACTCTTCGGCAATCATCATGATTCCAGGGTGTGTGCGATACGCAGTTGCGGTGGCTTCTTGCAGCAGCGCTACCGCTTCGAGATTCTCACGGCCACCAAATTTATTTGGCACCCACTCACCTTCTTCGCGCGAATAATCTAGGTAGAGCATTGATGCAACTGCATCCACACGAAGGCCATCGATATGGAATTCGGTGAGCCAATAGAGAGCGCTAGCAACAAGAAAATTGCGCACTTCGTTACGGCCAAAGTTAAAGATGTAGGTGCCCCAATCAGGGTGTTCACCTAAGCGAGGATCTGCATGTTCATACAGTGCGGTGCCATCAAATCGCGCCAGCGCCCACTCATCTTTTGGAAAGTGTGCCGGGACCCAATCAAGAATCACACCAATTCCCGCCTGATGAAGTGCGTCAACGAGATATCGGAATTCATCCGGCGAGCCAAAGCGAGAGGTTGGGGCAAAGAAAGATGTCACTTGATATCCCCATGATGGGCCGTAGGGATGTTCTGTAACTGGTAGAAATTCGATATGAGTAAATCCTTGCTTACTTACATAATCAACAAGCTCGATAGCAAGTTCGCGGTAGTTCAGCCCTAACTTCCATGACCCCAGATGGACTTCATAGACACTCAGCGGTGATCGCCATGGTTGGAAATTACTTCGTGCATTAATCCAATCTTCATCTCTCCACTCGTAAGTGGATTCAGTAACTATGGAAGCTGTGAATGGCGGAACCTCTGTCGCTTGTGCAAGTGGATCAGCATGATCTACCCACGTACCGTTAATTGTGCAGACTGCAAACTTGTATCGTGTATCAATACCTATACCAGGAGTAAATATCTCCCAGATTCCGGTAGAGCCAAGGCGAACCATGGGATGAGTATTTTTATCCCAGAAATTGTGATCACCGATGAGGCTTACTGCGTGTGCGTTAGGGGCCCAGACCGAGAATGCCGTTCCAATAATCTGGCCATCAGCATCACGAATGAGGTGGGCACCTAGTACATCCCACAATCTTTCGTGGCGGCCTTCGGCTATTAGATGAAAATCTAACTCACCTAGAGTTGAGTGAGGGCTAAGAAATGTAACGGGAGAGATGTATTCGACAGGAGCACTCTCTTGGCTCTTCTTAAAGAACTTCGAGAAGAGAGACACTAGAGATTCACCGCCATGATGTGAGCAACTTTTCCAACCGGGCGGCTGGGGTCTAGTCGTACGAATGAACGAGGATCCCATTCGTACTGTGCCCCGTCAATAAGATCAGTAACTTTAAAGCGAGAATCTTTGATCCCTAAAGCTGCTACATCCCAATGAACTGTTGTTTCTTGCACATTGAGTGGATCAAGGTTAACCGTTACCAAAATGAGATCGTTACCTTCACGTTTACTGTAAGCAATTATCGAATCGTTATCAGTGTGATGGAAAACTAGATTGCGAAGTCGAGATAAAGCGAGATGTTTTTTGCGAATCTCATTGAGTTTGGTGATAAATGGAGCCAAAGTGACTTGCATCTTTGCAGCACCTTCCCAATCACGTACCTTGATCTCGTACTTCTCTGAATCCATGTACTCCTCGCCACCTTCTTTAAATCGGCGGTGTTCATAGAGCTCATAGCCGGCATACATTCCCCATGATGGTGACAAAGTGCTGGCTAAGACTGCTCGTAGCGCAAAAACTGCAGGATTTCCGAATTGCAGATGGAAGGGCAAGATGTCCGGAGTGTTGACCCAGAAGTTTGGTCTGAAGAATGCTGAGGTGTGTTTGGAAACTTCAGTTGCGTACTCTGTTAACTCGGACTTAGTTGTGCGCCATGTGAAGTAGGTATATGACTGATGGAAACCAGCCTTACCGAGTGCGTGCATCATTGAAGGTCGCGTAAAGGCCTCAGCTAAGAAAATAACATCAGGATTTTCAGAATTCATGGTTGACATTACATCTTGCCAAAATGCAACTGGCTTTGTGTGCGGGTTATCGACGCGGAATATGAGTACTCCCTTAGAAACCCAGAACCTTATGACGCGTAATACTTCGTTACGAATACCTTCGTAATCGTTATCAAAGTTAATCGGATATATATCTTGATACTTCTTTGGCGGATTTTCTGCGTAAGCGATGCTGCCATCTGGGCGGGTGGTAAACCATTCAGGATTACTTTTCACCCAAGGATGATCAGGGGAGGCTTGCAGAGCAAGATCCATCGCAATATCGAGCTTCTTATCTTTTGCAACCGCAACGAAGTTTTCAAAGTCCGCCATCGTGCCTAGTTCAGGATTGATTGCATCATGTCCACCTGCGCTAGCGCCGATTGCCCATGGCACTCCAGGGTCAGATTCAATCGGAGTTAGCGTGTTGTTCTTTCCTTTACGGAAAGATTTTCCTATTGGATGTATTGGCGGAAGATAGAGCACATCAAATCCCATCGCAGCAACTGCTGGAATACGTAACGCTGCGCTCTTAAATGTTCCTGAAGTGATCTCACCCTTTGCATTTATCGTTGCACCTTCGCTGCGTGGAAAGAATTCATACCAAGCGCCAACCAGCGCTTTTTCGCGGTCTGCACGAATCGGAATTGGATGTGAACGTGATTGCAGACGACGCAGGGGATTGGCTACAAAATACTCTTTAATCTCAAGAGTGGAACTTTGGGAGAAACGATTGGCTGGCGCAAGCTTTTGATCAGCAAGTGCCTTGATCGCTGGTGCAAGTATCTTCTTCGCTGCCAGATCTTCTGCGAGTTTTTCTTCAAATATCTTCAATCCGATCGCGCAGCAGAGCTCTGCATCGATATCTGCAGGAATTTTAATCTCGCTATCGTGGAGCCAGGTCGCAAATGAGTCATCAAAGGATTCGATCAGATAAGTGAAGTCACCACGAGCTGGGATTCGAATCCAGGTACTGAATCGATCGCTTCCATCAGCATGATCGCGCATACGAGTGCGTGAAACCTCAGCTCCTGCGTGATCAAAAAGAAGTACATCAGCTCCTAGAGCATCATGTCCCTCACGAAAGATCGTTGCAGTAACTTCAATCTCTTCACCTGCAATTGCCTTAACCGGGACCCACTCGCCCCCGAAAAACACCGATGGAGAAATATCGGTGACGGGGATGCGATTGATCACGGCGCTATCAGCTGATGACTCAGCCAGATCCTTCGGTATTTCCAGGATCTGCAGCAGAGATGTCGTCAAGGCGATACTTGTTTAGCGCTTCTTGGACGACTGACTCTTTTACATCACCGGATTTGGCGAGTTGAGCAAGAGTCGCAACAACGATTGATTCCGCATCAACCTTGAAGTGACGACGTAGTGCGCCACGTGTATCTGAAAGACCAAATCCATCTGTGCCAAGGGATGCGAATTGCTGTGGAACCCACGGAGCAATCTGATCCTGCACGGTGCGCATGTAGTCACTGACTGCGATGACTGGGCCTAGTGCATCTTTCAGACGATCAGTCAGGTATGCACTCTTCTTCTTTGAAGGATTGAGAAGGTTGTGGCGATCCACGGCCAGACCATCGCGGCGAAGTTCATTCCACGAAGTTACAGACCACACATCAGCGCTTACGCCCCAATCTTTCTGTAGAAGTTCTTGCGCCTTGAGAGCCCAATTAACTGCAACACCTGATGCCAGGATCTGCGCATTCTTCTTACGTTGACGTTCACCTGAACGGAACAAGTAGATTCCCTTTAATAAGCCTTCAACATCAAGGTTTGCTGGCTCTTCTGGGTGCAGGTATGGCTCGTTGTAAACAGTCATGTAGTAATAGATATTTTCGCTGTTCTCGCCATACATGCGACGTAGACCATCTTTAAAGATATGGCCGACTTCATAGGCATACGCTGGGTCGTAACAGACAACAGCCGGGTTAGTTGAAGCGAGAAGATGTGAATGTCCATCTTCATGCTGCAGACCTTCACCATTAAGAGTCGTACGACCAGCAGTTGCACCGAGAACGAATCCACGAGCAAGTTGATCAGCTGCAGCCCAGAATGCATCGCCTGTGCGCTGGAATCCAAACATTGAGTAGAAGATGTAGATCGGAATCATCGGTTCGTCATGAGTTGAATATGACGTGCCCACTGCAGTAAATGAGGCAGTAGATCCTGCTTCATTGATGCCTTCGTGCAAGATAATGCCAGATGTTGATTCCTTATAAGAAAGCATCAATTCACGATCAACAGCTGTGTACTTCTGACCGTGCGGTGAGTAAATCTTCATCGTTGGAAAGAGTGAATCCATTCCAAAGGTGCGAGCCTCATCAGGAATGATCGGAACAATGCGTGAACCTAGTCCTGGATCCTTTGCTAAATCTTTAAGCATGCGAACAAAGGCCATTGTCGTGGCAATCTCTTGATGACCAGAGCCTCGTCTGGCACTCTCATAGACAGAATCAGCCGGCATAGGAAGTGGCTTTGACTTCGCACGACGACGTGGAATTGATCCACCGAGAGCAGCGCGACGATCTGCCATGTACTTTGCTTCTTCAGAATTATCTGCCGGCTTGTAGTAGGCGGGTGTGTACTTATCAAGTTGTGAATCCGGAATTGGAATTCCTAGACGATCACGGAAGGTGACGATATCTTCAAGTGACATCTTCTTCATTTGGTGTGTTGAGTTACGTCCTTCGAATGTAGAACCAAGAGTCCATCCCTTAACTGTCTTTGCAAGGATGACAGTTGGCTTTCCATTTGGCTCCATAGCAGCGGTATATGCTGCAAATAGCTTGCGGTAATCATGTCCACCGCGCTTAAGTCCCCAGACTTGATCATTGGACCAACTTGCGACCATAGCTGCAGTACGTGGATCGCGACCAAAGAAATTATCGCGAACATATTGCCCTGATTCAGCCTTATAGGTTTGGTAATCACCATCGAGAGTTGTGTTCATTAAATTAACAAGTGCGCCTTCGCGATCTTGGGCAAGTAGTGGATCCCATTCGCGACCCCACACAACCTTGATTACATTCCAACCTGCGCCAATAAATGTCGATTCGAGCTCTTGAATAATTTTGCCGTTACCGCGCACCGGACCATCAAGGCGCTGCAAGTTACAGTTCACGACAAAGGTGAGGTTATCTAGGCCTTCACGCGAGGCAAGTCCAATAGCGCCGAGAGTATCGACTTCATCAACTTCACCATCACCAAGAAAAGCCCATACATGTTGCTGGCTTGTATCTTTGATTCCACGGTTATGTAAATAACGATTGAAGCGCGCTTGGTAGATCGCATTAATCGGTCCGATTCCCATAGAGACCGTAGGGAATTGCCAGAAGTCCGGCATCAAACGTGGATGCGGATAAGAAGATAGTCCGCCACCTGGATGTGAAACTTCTTGACGGAAACCATCGAGTTGATTTTCTGAGAGCCGTCCTTCTAGAAAAGCGCGTGCATACATTCCTGGGCTGGCATGTCCTTGGAAAAAGATTTGATCTCCGCCGCCTGGATGATCCATGCCGCGGAAGAAGTGGTTGAAACCGACTTCATAAAGAGAGGCAGAGGATGCATATGTTGAAATGTGTCCACCGACTCCGACACCCGGACGCTGAGCGCGATGAACCAACATCGCAGCATTCCAGCGGATGTATTGGCGGATGCGACGCTCAATTGCTTCATCGCCAGGAAATTCAGGTTCATGCTCTGGTGAAATAGTGTTGATGTAATCAGTGTTGCGAAGTGAAGAGAGACCGATCTGCTTTTCGTGAGCACGCTGTAGAAGTTTGAGCATGAGATAACGAGCGCGAACAGGGCCGGCATGCTCAAGAGCGGCATCAAAGGATGCTTGCCATTCGGCCGTTTCTGTTGGATCGATATCTACAAGCTGGTCAACGTTCTGATCGGGCGTATCGAAAATTCCACTCATGGGCATATTCTCGCGCTAAATCGCTCACAGGGGAAATCTACGGGGGCTAACTGGCTAGTAATTCTCGCTCAAACCCTTGTCAAAGCGGTCACATGTGGGGTGGACTTAGCCTGTGTCAATGCGAATGGGATTTGCTGCCGGAGAGCTCATTCTCGAAGTGGGATACGGCTCCGATTGTGACGACGTCTTGCGGAGTGAGATTATTGCAATCACCGGCACGCAGTTACTTGAAGGCGAGACTACTGAAGTCGTAGATGCTGTAATCCTTTGGTGGCGTGATGGCGATGGCGATCTTGTCGATGAATTAATGGATGCGCTGACATACCTCACAGAGACTGGTCCCATCTGGGTCTTAACTCCCAAACTCGGGCGCGATGGCCATGTTGAGTCAAGTGATATTCAAGATGCTGCACCAATTGCTGGCCTTAGCCAAACTTCAACAATCGCATTGGCACAAGATTGGGCAGGTACTCGTCTAGTGGCACGCAAGGTAGGCAAGCGGTAAGTTTCTCGCATGACTTTAACAATTGGAACTCCAGCACCAGATTTCACACTCATGGACCAACACGGTTCACCAGTCACACTTTCTTCATTTAAAGGTCAGAAGAACGTTGTGATTCTCTTCTATCCATTTGCATTCTCTGGAATCTGCACCGGCGAGCTCTGTGCACTCCGTGATGATCTTGCAGCGTTTCAAAATGATGATGTGCAGCTATTAGCTATTTCATGTGATCCGATGTATTCACTTCGCGCCTTTGCAGAACAAGAAGGTTACAAATTTCCTGTGCTTGCAGATTTCTGGCCTCATGGCGCTGCAGCAAAAGATTATGGTGTTTTCGATGATGCACGAGGTTGCGCAGTCCGCGGAACTTTCATCGTCGATAAGAACGGCACATTGGTGTGGCAGATAGTTAATGGTCTCGGCGATGCTCGCAATCTCGTTGAGTACAAGAACGCTCTGGCAACCCTCTAGTCACGCCTCTAATCAAGCCTCTAATCAAGCCTCTAATCAAGCCTCGTTTTCGTACTTTCGCCTCTATAAAGTAGTATTCGCAAGTACGAAAGCACGGCCCGGGTGGTTAGCTCAGTGGTAGAGCGCCTCGTTTACACCGAGGATGTCGGGGGTTCGAAACCCTCACCGCCCACCAGTTTCACCAGTTTCACAAATACATATATATGCACACTTTCGCGAGGAGGCATCATGAAGGCCACGCTTAGCGATCAGCGCGCAATCTTAGATATTCAGAACTTTGACTTCACCCGGGCAACTCTTGATAACAAGGCAGCTAATCTTCCTGAGATTGCAGCGATCCATACTCTGACAATTAAGGCCAATAATGCTCGTGACCTACGCATCGCAGCCGAGACCGAACTCAACGATGTGAAGCGTGAATTATTGCGAGCCGAGGGCGATGTTGAGCAGATAGTCACTCGGATCAACCGCGATGAAACTCGACTTGCCTCAGGTACGGGCGCTCCGAAAGAACTCGAGCAACTTCAACATGAGCTGGGTTCTCTTGCTGCACGTCGATCAGAGCTAGAAGAGATTGAGCTCGAGATTTTGATGCGTATCGATGTCATTAAAGAGCGGATTACAGAGCAAGCAGAGCAAGAGAGTGCGCTCGCAGCCGAGATAACAGAACTTGAGATTAAGAAAGCTAACGAAATGGCTGTCATCTCAACTGATCTAGAAACGATCACAACTGAGAGAGCTTCCGTTGTTGCATCAACTAATCCTGAACTTGTCGCACTTTATGAAAAAATCCGTGCTGCAAATAATGGCACAGGAGCTGCAGCCCTCATTGGTAACCAGTGCAAAGGGTGTCACCTCACAGTTAATAACATTGAGCTTCAACGAATTGCCTCTTTAGCTGAAGATGAAGTGGTTCGCTGTGAAGAATGTCGGTGCATATTGGTGCGAGGGCTTTAAGGATGGCACGCAGATTTAAACTTACTGCCGATGGCGGTTCTCGTGGAAATCCAGGTCCTGCGGGCTACGGCGCAGTCGTCACAGAAAATGGAAAAATTGTTGCCGAGCTCTTTGATGTAATCGGGGTAGCCACAAATAACGTGGCCGAATACAGCGGTTTGTTAGCAGGACTTACTCATATTCACTCACTCGATCCCGCAGCAGAAGTTGAAGTTGCGATGGATTCAAAGCTAGTTGTTGAGCAGATGTCAGGTCGTTGGCAGATTAAGCACGCAGATATGCGAGTTCTTGCAAAGCAGTGCCGCGATGCTCATCCCGCATCGTTAGTGAAGTACTCATGGATACCTCGTGATGAAAACTCCCATGCTGATCGCTTAGCGAACAAAGCCCTCGACGGTGGCCAGGCTGATTCACCAGCGATAGCTATCCAAGAAAATTACCTCACGGATCGCCTGCGCAGTAACGAAGATCCAACAATGATCTATTTTGTACGTCACGGCGAAACAATTCTTACTCCGCTTCGCAAGTTTTCGGGTACCGGTCCGCTTAACCCAGAACTGACTGATGAAGGCCTGACACAAGCCGCAGCAGTGGCGAAAGAGATAGCGAAAATTCAGCCAGATGTATTGATCGCTTCGCCTCTTCAACGCACTCGTCAAACGGCCGAAGCCATTGCTGAGACAACCGGATTACCAATCATCTTTGATGAAATTTGGTATGAGCTCTCATTTGGTAATTGGGATGGCCTCACTAACGATGAAGTACGCGAAAAGTTCCCTGATGAGTACCAGGATTGGTTGAACTCATCTGCCCACGCACCTGGCGGGGGAGAGTCCTACGATCAAGCACGCATTCGCGTCGAAGCTGCGATGGAGAAATTGCTTGCTGAATATCCTGCACAAAAAGTATGTGTAGTTACACATAACGGCGTTATTAAGAGCGCTGTCAGCATCGCACTTCACGCACCGCACGATGCGGTCTTTCACATGGATGCAACTCCTTGTTCAATCACAACAATTTCAATGTGGCCATCAGATGGTCTTCGCGCCCTTCGAAGTTTTTCAGAACGTGGTCACTTTCGCTAAATTTATCGTCAACAGCGTATTTAGAATCTATCGAATAGCCCCGCCCCAACGCCCTGCCCATGCCTGAGTTAGGGATAGAAAAAATGTCCAATTTTTACTATTTTTCTGAGGACGATACCTCTTCTCTCCAGCGCCTCGGGAAAATCCCGCATGGCCGTACGAGATTGAGCGAAAAGGGGTGAACTGAGTGGGGCCAGAGGGGGAAATTTCGCGTGTCCGGGCACTGTTCACATGTTGTGCATTTGGTGTTCATTAAGGCACAATTTGCCAACGTTTCAGCCGAAATGGGAGTAATGAACCAGGGCTGTCACACCCACCCTAAGGAGAGTCAATGAAAATCACACGGAGCGTAAAATTTGCGCTTGCAACTGCAGCATCGTTGGGGCTAGCTGTTTCACTATTAGCGCCTGCACAAGCTGCCAAGAACGGCACTGTCTATACCTACGAAACGAATCCGCTCTCAGGATTTAACTCTAGCGTTGTTGGGTTTAACTTGGTTACAAACTCTACAGCTGGGTACCTACGTTTCTCAGGTTTTGGTTACTACGACAACAAGCGTAACTGGATCCAGAACACAACTTTTGGAACATATAAAGTTGTATCTAACAAGGCAACTGACTTCCAGGTGCAATACACAGTAAAGCCAGGACGTCTCTGGTCTGACGGCACACCAATTACTGGAATCGATTTGCTTCTGACTCACGTCGCAACAAGTCGCCAGTACGCAAAGGCTGCAGGCCTTGGCGATTGGGAAGCAAAAGATGTCATGGCATTTAACAATGCGAACCTGTCTTCGAGCACATACGCTCTATTTAACGCAGGTGACCCAATTGTTAGCGCTGACCAGATGTCAGTCACAGTTCGATACAAGCAGAAGTTCCCTGACTGGTGGCTCGGTGGTCTTTCACCAAACCCAGTACATGCTTATATGCACATGGTTGAAGGAAAAACAAGCTTACAATCTGTTGCAGCAAACGAAGCAGCACGTGATCGCTTCTATGCAGCTTACAAAGCTAAGTCAACTAGCGTGCTCAAGGAAATCGGCAAGATTTGGTCCACCGCATACAACACTCCTGATGTGAACGCAGCAACAACTAACCCACTTCTTTGGGTTGGAAATGGTGGCTTCACAGTAGTGAGCGCAGTTAAGGGTGCCTCAACCACATTCAAGGCAAATCCTCGTTACAACTCAGGACCTGCTGTAAGTGGTGACATCGAAAATATCGTCATGAAGTACATTGCTGACGGTAACCCTGCGATCCAAGCACTCGAAAACGGAGAGCTCTCAATTTACGCTGGTCAACAGACTGTTGACGGTCTTGCTGCCCTGAAGAAGATCAAGGGTATTACCAGCGTCGGTGGAGAAGGCGGAACATATGAGCACGTCGATCTCCGCAGCGGTCCTTACTACAGTGGAGGAACGCCATACACCGGTCTCTTTGCTGGAAATGGTGCCAAGGCAACCGATCTACGTAGAGCATTCTTGCTCTGCGTTCCTCGCGCAGAAATCGTTGAAAAACTGATCTCACCAGTAAACCCAGACATCCCTGTCTTGAGATCAGTTACTGTCCCAACGCACGTTGATCCAATGTATCCAAAGCTAATTGGAGCAAATGGTTCTGCTTACTACGTTGGACCACAAGCTTCACTTAACGCTCGTGCACTCGCACTCGTTAAGAAGCATCATCCTGACGCAATGAAGAATCCACTTAAGGTGAACTTCTTGGTACCAGGTAACAATCCACGTAGAGCTGCACAGGCACTTCTCATCAAGGCAAATCTGGCTAAGTGCGGATTTGATGTGCAGAACGACATCGTGGTGAACTGGTCACCAGAGTTGCGTAACTCAAAGTATGACGCGACATTCTTTGGATGGGCTGCAACCAGCACTGCTCAAGGTTCAATCCGAGCAAACTGGCGCTCAGACGGATCGAATAACTACAACGGTTCACTCGGAGGTGCTGGTCTAGATGCAAATCTAGATGATGTCTTCTCACGTCCGATGTCTGACACCGTTAAGTTAGGTGCATTTACAAAGATTGAACGTGAAATCTTTGGAAAGGCCTATACATTGCCAATTTATCAGCATCCAGCTGTATTGGCTTACGATAGCGATATCAAGAATGTGAAGTTGAGTGGATTGTCACCAACATCAGTATGGAACTACTGGGAGTGGAAGTACTAAGCACTCTGAAGTAGCGTCAAATCTATAAGGGTTGTGGCCCTAGAGGTAGAAAAACCTCTAGGGCCACAATCTATTAGGAAAATGGAATACCGATTTTGCTGCAGCAGATATGTTTTTTGTAGACTGCGGAGTAAAATCTTCATATCTAAACCTTGAGAAAGCTGTGGGAGATAATGGTTGCCTATATAGCAAGACGTATTTCAGTTCTTCTCGTCATTCTCTTTGGTTCCAGTTTTATTCTGTACAACCTCTCCGCGATTGCAGGCGATCCAATCGGAGACCTTCGATTCAGCGATGATCCTCAGATCCAGGCCGAAGTCAAAGAGCTAGAGTCCTTCTTGAAACTCGATGTTCCACCACCGCTTAGGTACTTTATTTGGCTACGTGGAATTTTTGGCGTCTTCACAGGAAATATTGATTTTGGCCTTACTCGCCTGCGCGCGCCGGTTTCAACCGAGATTGCAGCAGCCATGCCGATCACAATTCGATTGGTTCTCTTTGCGACGATTTTTGCAATCGTTCTTGGAATCACACTTGGAGTTCTTACAGCGCTCCGTCAGTACTCACGTTTTGACTACTCAATGACATTTGTTGCTTTCCTTCTTTTCTCACTCCCAATTTTTTGGGTTGCTGTTCTGCTCAAGCAGTACTTGGCAATTCGATTTAATACCTTCCTGGAAGATCCATCGGTAACGACGACCTGGAAGCTAGGTATTGGTTTGGTGGGTGGACTCTTCTGGGCTGGGCTCTTGAGTATGAAGAAGGGCTCATTTTGGAAAATTTTCGCCTCAGTATTTGTTGGCACCTTCGTTGGCATCACACTGTTAGATAACGCCAACTGGTTCCTCGATCCAGCTTTGGGTCCAATTTTGATTGGTCTTATCTCAGTGGTAATTGGCGTAGGTATCACTTTTGTGAGTACTGGGTTGCAGAATAAACCTGCACTCTACGCATCACTGACTATGGCGCCCCTTACAGTGATTTCTTACTTCGCCACAGCATCATCTTTGAATTCAACGTCATCGATTCCACAGATTTTGTCCTATGCCCTAGTGACAATAGGTGTTGCGGTAGTCGTCTCATTGATTTTTGCAAGAGTTGATCGTGGTCCGGTTATCAGAACCACTGTGATCACTTCACTTTTGTCGGCTCATCTGATCATCGTGGATAAGCTCATGATGACATGGAAGCCTTATATGGAAGATGGCGCTGTCAACTTCAGACCAATTCCTACAATTGGTCAGCAGAAAGAGTTGCTGCCAGAGAATGAATTCTGGATTAACTCGCTAGACATTCTGGTGCACCTATTCTTGCCAACCATCGCACTTACTTTGATCTCATTTGCGGGATACATCAGATACTCCAGAGGAACACTCCTTGAAGTGCTCAATCAGGATTACATTAGAACAGCGCGCGCTAAGGGGCTCACTGAACGAACCGTAATTATGCGACATGCGTTTCGTAATACCCTCATTCCACTCACAACAATTATCGTCGTTGACTTCGCCGGAATTGTCGGTGGCGCAATCATCACCGAGCGAGTATTTGGTTGGTATGGCATGGGAACGCTATTTAATAGAGCTATCCAGTCCCAGGATCTGAATCTACTCATGGGTGTCTTCTTTATTACGGCAAGCCTGGCGGTCTTAGCAAATCTCGTTGCGGATCTGCTCTACTCGGCGCTGGATCCTCGAATTAGAGTAGGGAGTGGAAAATAATGTTTGGGTTTAAGAAGAAAGAGGTAGAGGCTGCTTCATTCGCCGCATCAGGTGAGAATGCAATTGCAAATAAAGATGTTGAAGGCCTAAGTCAGGGACAGATCGTCCTCAAAAGGTTTTTTCGTCATAAAGCTGCAGTTATCTCCCTGATTTTCCTCACCGGAATTATCACTCTTGTTTTCTCTGCCGTTAACTCAAATGTCGGACCAATCAAGATTAATGGTTGGTGGAAGTGGGGCACTGAGGATCTTCCAAGTCTACGAACCGAAGGTTGCGGCGATGGAACAGTTGGTTGCCCTAGTTTTTCATTGATGCCAAAGTTTCTTGGTGGAAGCGGAATTGGATTCGGAGATCACCCTTTCGGGCAGGATGACATTGGCCGTGACTATTTTGCGCTAGTTATGAAGGGCACTCAGAGATCAATCTTGGTTATGTTTGTTATCGGAATATTTGCCGCAACTATTGGCACCGTTATTGGAGCTGTTGCTGGATATTTCCGCGGAACTATCGATAACGTGCTTATGCGCCTGACAGACTTCATCATTACAATCCCAGCCGTTATCGTGGGATCTGTTATTGGTGCAAAGTTTGGAAATCTAGGAGCACTTGTTTTAGCTGCCTACCTTGGATTATTTGCATGGACAGGTCTGGCACGACTTGTTCGAGGCGAGTTTTTAACCTTGCGAGAACGAGAATTCGTAGATGCTGCCCGAGTAGCTGGAGCCTCCACTCGACGAATTATTTTCAAGCACATTTTGCCGAATGCAGTGGGTGTGATCATCGTTTCGGTGACTTTGCTCTTATCTGGTGCAATTTTGCTGGAGACAGCCTTGTCATATCTAGGTTTTGGAGTCGTTCCACCTGATGTATCTCTTGGTCTCTTGATCAACCAATACCAGGATGCCTTCACCACGAGACCGTATCTATTCTGGTACCCAGGCTTTTTCATTATTGGAATTGCACTCAGTATCAACTTTATTGGCGATGGCCTTCGCGATGCTTTTGACCCTCGCCAAAAGCAGAGGCTCACAAAGAAGGATCGACAGAATGCAAAAGTCTTGCAGAGAGAAGCGGTCTAGGAATGAAGAGTACTTACCAGAGCCGCAATCACGCTCACAGTTGCGAGAGAGATTCCCACCCAGTCGGTGGTAGTCGAGAAAATCACGGGCGCGGAATCGATATCTTTTCTTTGATTGAATCGCAGCTGGGCCATGTAGTTGGCAGTACCGGAGTCAGTGCCTGGAGTATCAGAGACCTTGACCTCGCCGCTGCCTTGATGAAAACCACGAAGATCAGTCGGGTGCATACGTCGGTGATGACGACGACCCGGACCGACAGCGCTCCAACAACGAATTTCTCTATCATCAGTAAGAAGCGTGAGAGTAAATTTAGTTTTAATCTCTTTGATATCGCTCCAATCAACGACTGTTGTGGAGAAGGGGTTTCGTACTCCCAGACCCGCATCGGTAAAGAGCAGGTATGGCCGGTGAACGACGCGATAAATGCCTTGAACAAAAATCAAAGTGAAGAGAATCGGTGTGAAAGCGCTAGAGACGCGGAAATCGACGTACTCGAGGGATGCATAAAGCATTCCCGCAGCGAAGAAGTAAGCAGCGAAGCTGTAAGCGAGAGATCCACGACCCCTAAGAATCTCAGGGTTGCCACCGATTCTTTGAAGAGTTTTGAAGGGAGTTATGTTCATGAGTAAACCAATATTAGAGGTGCAAGACTTTTCTGTCGATTTTTGGGTAGATGGTGTCTGGTACCCGGCTGCAATTAAAATGAATTTCGAACTACACCCTGGAAAGGTTCTCGCAATTGTTGGCGAGTCAGGTTCTGGAAAGTCAACGACTGCCCTGGGTTTGATGTCTCTTCTTGCATCCAATGCACGAATGACAGGCTCGGTTAAAGTCCGCGATCAAGAGATGCTCAATGCAAATTCTGCGGTTCTTCGAAAGTTCCGCGGTAAAGAAGTTGCCTACATCTTCCAAGAGCCAATGACGGCTCTCAATCCGATTTACACTATCGGGTTCCAGATTGTTGAGACTTTACGCACTCACTTCGACTTAAGCCCAAGACTTGCTCGAGTACGAGCAGTAGAACTACTTACTCTCGTTGAAATTCCAAACCCAGAACAATCTTTCGATAAGTATCCGCATCAACTCTCAGGTGGACAAAGACAGCGAGCGATGATCGCTCAAGCGCTAGCTTGTGACCCAGGGTTGCTTGTTGCAGATGAACCAACAACAGCGCTGGATGTAACTGTCCAAGCGGAAATTTTGGATTTGATGCGCGGACTTAAGGATAAATTGAATTCTGCAATTCTATTGATCACCCACGATATGGGCGTGGTCGCAGATATGGCAGATGAAATTTTGGTGATGAAGGATGGATTTACCGTTGAGCGCGGCACTACAGATCAAATCTTCAATCGTCCTGCCCACCCTTACACACAGCAGCTTTTGGCCGCTGTTCCTAAGCTCGGTTCAAGTAAGCAGCGCCACCTCGTCCAGACTGAGAACGTAAAGGCCGAACCGGTTTTGAAGTTAACTGATGTCTCCATTGAATATCCAAAGCGCGGCCGTATTCCGGCCTTTCTTGCGGTGAAGAATTTTAATCTTGAGATCTATCCAGGTGAAATTGTTGGATTGGTAGGTGAATCTGGTTCAGGAAAGACAACTGTTGGTAGAGCTGCAATTGGTCTTTTGCCAATCAAGCAAGGTTCTATTGAGATCGTCGGAAAAGACATTAGTAGAGCTACCCAAAAGGATCTCTCTGCAATTCGCCGTCACACAGGAATTGTTTTCCAAGATCCTGCCTCTTCTCTCAATCCGCGCCTGCCAATCGGAGAATCGATCGGCGAGCCAATCTTCCTTGCAGGTTTAGCAAAGGGTTCAGATCTTGCTCACAAGGTGGAAGATCTTCTAGATCAAGTTGAACTACCTAGAAGTTATCGAAACCGCTATCCACATGAGCTTTCAGGTGGACAGCGTCAGCGCGTTGGAATTGCGCGCGCACTTGCCTTGACACCGGATTTACTTATCGCAGATGAACCAACATCAGCGCTGGATGTATCTGTTCAAGCACGATTCTTAGATCTATTGCAAGATCTCCAGGTTAAGTTGAACTTTGCCTGCCTCTTTATTTCACACGACCTCGCAGTCGTTGACATCCTTTCGCACCGCATAGCAGTGATGCAAAATGGATTGCTCGTCGAAATCGGAGACCGTGATCAGATTTTGAAGAATCCAGCAAATGATTACACGAAGCGACTTATCGAAGCAGTTCCTGTTCCAGATCCTGCCGAACAAAAAATTCGCCGAGACGCTCGACTAGCTGCCAAGAAGTAGTCAAAGCCTTACCTACACTCCCGATGCATGGCCTTCACAGCGAGGGTCTGATCCAAATGCATGGGTACCGTTGGCCATTACTTCCATAAGTTGCACTGAAGATCCATGTCCCCATGGCAAAAGTGGCACTACGTGATGACCTTTAGCTCTGAGCTCTTCAAAAACATCTGTAGAGACTCGGTCTTCAATCTGTAAAACGCCGAGCCCTGACTCTTCTGCAGAACTCTGTCCCGGTTCGTTTAGATGCTGCCAACGCGGGGCTTCAATTGCCTCTTGAACATTGAGCTTGAGATCAATCACGTTTGTGAGCAACTGGAGATTGGTCTGGACCTGAATGTTTGCACCCGGTGTTCCACCTACAAGATACAAAGTTCCATCTGAGCGCACAGCTGTAAATGCATTGAGTGTATGCGCTGGTCGCTTTCCTGGCGCGATCACATTAGGGGAGTCCGGATCAAGTGAGAATCCAGTTAAGCGATTGTTTAAGAGGATTCCAGTTTCAGGAATCACCCAAGAGCTTCCAAACCCATGAAAGACTGATTGAATCCAAGAAACTGCATTGCCCTCTGAATCCGAAACTAAAAAGTATGTCGTATCGCTGCCTTCACTGATTGGAGAAATATCGACGCCGGCAGTAGCCATTGAAATATCACTCACACGCGCATCAACATGAGCCTTGGAGAGAATTCTTTCAGTATTGACTGCGACAAATTCGGGGTCACCTAAAATTTGATTTCGGTCTGCAAAGCCAACTTTCTTCGACTCTACTCCAATGTGGATTCGATCAGATTCAGATAGAGATGCAAGATCAAACCTCTCATTGATTAAGAGCTCTTCCATCAAAATCATTCCTTGAGTTGGGGGAGGCTGTCCATACACTGTGATGTCACGATATTTCACAGCGAGCGGATCTAGAACACGAGTGGTGTGCGCCTTAAGATCGTCAGCGTTGAACCAGCCCTCTGAACCTTTCACGAGCTGCTCGGCAATTCGACCTTCATAGAATGCAGAGCGACCTCCTTCTGCGATCTCCTTGAGTGAACGAGCTAAATCTTTTTGAACAACGACATCGCCGATTTTTACATGTACATCGATTCCCATATCTACAAACATGTGAGTATCAGGTGCAAGGGCAAGGTGTCCTGCGATTCTACGTACAAAGCCTGCATTGGCAGGAAATCCATTCTCAGCGTAATCGATTGCCGGGGCCAAGAGCTGAGAGAAAGGTAACTTCCCATAACGCTCGTGAGCTTCAAACCAGGTAGAGACTAATCCTGGAACTGTTCCAGATTTGTATCCGTGGAGTGGAATTCCATCCGGGTAATTTTCGGGTGTGGCAGCGTGTGAGCCTTCTCCGCTGCCGTTAAAGGCAAGATTACTTTTGGTAGCACTGTGATGGGTAACAAGAAATGCATCTCCACCCAAGTGCGATGCTCCGGGTTCGACAACACAGATAACTGCACTCAATGCGATCGCGGCATCAATAAATGAACCACCATCTTTGAGGATTGAGATCGCAGCACTTACTGCTAATGGCTGACTAGCCGCCGCCCCACCCTTACGAGCGTAGACAACACTCCGTCCTGTCTGCATTTTTTAACCTTCTTCGAGAGCTGAGTGGGATAACAATTGTCTATTCTACGTTTTGCATTTGCAAGTACACGGTTCAACGCATAATATAGCGACACGTTAAGGGGAGTACCTCGTTCAGCATCTTCGTCAACACGGATAGAAATATCCCGGAGCTGCGACCACATAGTGGTTGAGGGAGACCTTGGCACCAGGCCCCTTTAACGAAATTGGTGTATTCATGGATGTATCCCTTTTAACTTGGTCGATCGTTGTCGTTGCAATTCTTGCACTCGTTGCCGTCGACTTGTTAACCATCAGCCGTAAGCCACACGATGTGCTGTTTAAAGAGGCAGCCGCGATGTCTGTCTTTTACATCGCACTTGCCGTTGGCTTCGGTGTGTGGGTCTGGCAGACCGCTGGTTCTCAATTCGGAACCGAATACTTTGCCGCCTACTTGGTAGAGAAATCTCTTTCGGTAGATAATCTTTTTGTCTTCATCATCATTTTGGCTCAGTTCAAAGTTCCTTCTATGTACCACCAGCGCATTCTCATGTTCGGAGTGATACTGGCACTTGTTTTGCGCGCGATATTTATCGCTGTCGGTGCTGCGGCTCTGGCTGCATTTAGCTTTACATTCGTTATCTTCGGAGCGATCTTGATCTGGACCGGAGTTGGTCTCTTTAAGCATTGGGATGAAGATCCTTCAGCTGACGACAACGCCCTCGTAAAGCAAGTAAGAAAACGCATTGCGATGACTGATGAATACGATGGCTCAAAGATGTTCACACGCCTCAATGGTAAGCGACTTGCAACACCGATGTTCTTAGTCATGATTGCTATTGCAACTACAGATCTATTGTTCGCCCTCGACTCAATCCCAGCAACATTCGGCGTTACTCAAGAACCATTCTTAGTTTTCGCTGCAAACGCCTTCGCGCTCCTTGGGCTCCGAGCCCTCTACTTCTTACTCAAGGGCTTACTCGATAAGCTGGTCTACCTATCACTTGGCTTATCAGTGATCTTGATGTTTATCGGCGTGAAACTGATCATGACTTATCTGCACGAGATTTGGTATGAAGTACCTAAGATTCCTATCGTTGCGAGCCTGTCAGTAATTGCCTCGATTTTGATTATCTCTACGATCGCAAGCGCGATCAAGGTAAAGCGGGACCCAAGTGCACAGGCTCACGCGGGACGAATATCAAATGCGAAGCCTGACCGTAAAGGCTCGGACGAGGAAAAATAATTTCCTTGTTGATCTGATTGGCCGTATCCTTGACTAAGAAGAGTCGCCCGGATCACCGCGTTACCGCAAGGTACCGAGGAAAGTCCGGACTCCAAAGAGCGAAGTGGTGGGTAACGCCCACCCGGAGCAATCCGCGGGAATAGTGCCACAGAAAATTACCGCCAATGAAAATTGGTAAGGGTGAAAAGGTGCGTGTAAGAGACCACCGCATCTGCAGTGATGTAGAT
>Ga0315900_10001904_pt1 | contig 32866 bp, 31 predicted proteins | sample LakEriMetagenome_FD_203521 | JGI IMG/M metagenome (GOLD analysis project Ga0315900, IMG submission 203521) | Freshwater fungal communities from buoy surface, Lake Erie, Ohio, United States - Buoy 12 MA114 | ecosystem: Environmental > Aquatic > Freshwater > Lake > Lake biofilm | place: USA: Lake...
TTGGCCGGGTTCACTATGCACACCTTAATTGGAACAGTATTGGTGCAGGTCTTTGGGCCAAAGAAAGATTTAATTTGGTTTATCCAGCGCGGAATTATCGTTGCATTTATTGGCTTTATTGGTGTCGTAACTTTAAATGATGCAGTTCTGCTAACTCTCTCGGGTTGTTTCGCAGGCGTTGGATATGGCGCTACCGGACTTGCGCTGTTACAGCTTTTTACCAGAAGTGGGAATGCTTCACATGTTCGAATGAATTTAGCAAGTGCCGCAACAGGTTTTGGTGCACTAGCTGGCCCGTTCACAATTGGCACCCTTGGATCTTCAAATATTCCAGCCATTATTATTTTAGCAATCGGAACTTCGCTTGTAGCAACTAGATTTTTAACAGGCGCGCAGTGGCGGGTAGAAAAGTTTGACCACAAATCACAGACGAAGCAGAATCAATTTCAATTATTTATAATTCTGATGGCAGTAATCTTTTATTCTGGCCTAGAGAATTCAATTGCTGCCTGGCTTCCGACAATTATTAAGGCTTCAGATGGCACCCTAGAATCTGGGGCTTTGAGTAGCGCCTTCTTCTATCTTTTCTTCTCGCTTGGCCGTTTTATCGGTGTTTATATTGCAAGATACCTCGAACCACATTCAATTATTTTGATCTGCATCCTTGCAACCTTTCTGCCCTTCTCATTCGCGATGTTTAGCAGAGATCATATGAGTTTAGGCCTGGCGCTCTGCGGGCTTTTCGTGGGACCAATTTTTCCTAACTCTTCAAGCTGGATTGCCCGTAAAACACCTGGATTTCCACTTGCTACAACGGTTTTGATGTTGGCAATCATGGCCGGCGGATTTATCTTCCCACCAATACTTGGATTTATTCTCGAGTTGGCTGGGATAGATGGTTTCTTGATAGCACTCGCAGCACTTCTAGGACTATCTGCAGCATCCTTTATTTACAGCTACAAATTTTGGCGAAGCTGATACATCTTTAGCGCTTATCTAGATTTATCTAGGAACGCCATTCCATTTCCAACCAGTTCGTCTTGCAACACCAGATAATTCAATTCGACCAGCAAGCCAGAGTAAAAGTTCGCCCTGTGATTTATGTGCTGGATATTCTGTTGTTCCAGAGAAGATTCGGTTGATTGCAAATTCTGCTGCTTGATTATCCGGAACAAAATCAATACCAAAGCCTTTTGCTAGGTCATAAGTATGAACACTTACTTCAACAACGCCCATAGCCGCAAAACCAACTGCATCTGAAATGCCATATGCATGCCAAGCGCGGTCACTTGGATCTGAATCTTTCACAACTTTTTCAAGAACTCTTGCTGCGGTTGCAATCATCGGCAAGTATTCAGCAGGGGTTGCTTTCTCTTTCTTTTCAAAGAGGACTGGTTGATAGGTATCAATTCGCTTACCAACAACTTGATATGAATATTCGAGGCAGGCGCGCATGGTGTGAATCGCAGTCTGAGATTGGGTCCAATCTAAATCTGGAGTTTTCATCTCCCAATCCAAATTAACTGTGGGCTGCAACACCTCTGCAAGCTCATCCGCAACTTTTGTGACCCATTTACCTGCGTTCAAAGAATTTTCCATGCCCAAACGATATATGTATATTTTGAATGCGCAAAGATATACGATTCGTAAATGCCTAGCATTTTTGACGAAATTCAAATAAGAGATCTTCTGATTCCGAACCGAATCTGGCTCTCACCAATGTGCCAATACTCCGCTGTCGATGGAGTGCCGAACAACTGGCACCTGATTCATCTCGGAAAGTATGCGATGGGCAAAGTTGGCTTAGTAATGACTGAGGCTTCTGGAATTTCTGCTGGTGCCAGATCCACACTTCGCGATACCGGCATCTGGAATGACGAACAAGTTGCAGCTTGGAAGCCAATAGTAGATTTCGTCCACGAGCAAGGATCAAAAATTGGAATTCAACTCTGGCATGCCGGTCAGAAAGGTTCGACAACTGCGCCATGGCAGGGTCAAGATTATGTATCACCAGAGCAAGGCGGATGGCAGGCAGTTGCACCAAGTGAAGTTGCATTTGGAAAGTTGCCAACTCCTAGAGCAGTTACAACTGCTGAAATTAAATCAATTATTGATGACTACCGAAATGCGGCAATCCGAGCGGTGGCCGCTGGTTTTGACGTTATTGAAATCCATGGGGCGCACGGTTATTTGATCCATTCATTCTTATCACCAATTTCAAATAAGCGAAGTGATGAATATGGTGGAAGCTTTGAAAATCGAATTCGATTTTTACTTGAAGTTGTTGCAGTTATCAGAAGCGTTATTCCTGCAGGAATGCCACTATTTCTGCGGACTTCATCGCACGATTGGGTTGATGGTGGTTGGGATACGAGCGAGAACAGTGAGCTAGCAAAGATTCTGCTCCCATTAGGCGTTGATTTAATTGATTGTTCATCAGGTGGAATCAAAGCTGACATTACTTATCCGGTTGCGCCCGGATATCAAGTTCGGTTTAGCGAAGATATTAAGGTAAGCAGCAAGATGCTGACATGTGCAGTCGGCGTAATCACCGATCCAAAATTTGCACAAGAAATTGTCGAAAGTGGAAAAGCAGATGCAGTTATGTTGGGTCGCGAAATGCTTAGAAATCCCAACTGGGTCTTAACTGCGGCTACAGCTCTTGGCTTTGATTTGGAATGGCTAAATCAATACAAGCAGGGCAAGCCAAAGAAAGTTCTGCCATATTAATTTCTTGAAGAACTTTAATTATTGTTCGCATTGCGCAAGGAATTTAGCGACTCCAGGCTCTTCATAACTCTCGAATTTTGAACTAGGATTTCGGAAGAAGCAAAAGCCAATTTTGGGGGAGCAATGAGTTTAGCTATCGAAATCGAGAAACTTGGTTCAGATTTCTGGAACTGGCGAACTCTGCAACAGCCAAGATCCCACGACGATATTCCTAGACTCGAACGAGTAGCAAACTGGAAACCAGCATGGTCACCGAACGATGTAGCAAAATATCGGACTGAGATAAAAGATTTTGAAAATCGCTGGCGAGCGATTGATGTCGGAACATCGAGTTCACTTAAAGTTGATAAAGCTAGCTGGATTGATCATCAATTAATTGGAACTGCTATTCATCGCGTCTACTGGGAGCTTGACTATATAAAAATTTGGCAAGAGCAACCTAGATTTTATATTGATCAAACAATCGGCGTGCTATTTGATCTGCTGCTTCCGCTGAAAATTACCGAGAAGGAAGTTAAAGAAGCGATATTTATTCTGGGCAATACTAAGGAAATTTTGGACCATGGACGCACAAATCTAGAAGGTAATTCCGTTGGTCCATATGCGACTGTGGCAATTGAGTTGCTTGAAAACATTGAAGAACAAATAACGACAACGGTCAATGAACTTGGAAAATTAGTCAGCGAAAGCCTTGCAACAGAATTAAAGAGTGTGGCTGCTCCTGCGATTACAGCCTTCATTGATTTCAGAGAATGGCTGAAAAAGAACCTAAATTCCATGAAGCCAATTAAGGCTATTGGAAGAGAGAAATATGAGTGGTTCTTTAACAACGTAGCGTTAGTTCCCTTTTCGACCAGCGAACTTCGCTTGATTGGCGAAATTGAATGGGATCGAGCAGTAACCCTTGAACACTTAACTGCTAACAAGTATCGCAGTGTTCCGGTTCCACCAATTCCGAAAACCGATGTTGAACAAGTTGCGGATGAGGCAAAGGCTGAACTTCAGGTTCGTGGCTTCTATGAGAAAGAAGGAATTCTCTCTCAGCCAAATACGCTAAAGCACTATTTAACTGCGCCACTTCCTGCATACCTGGCACCAATTAAATGGTTGGGCGTGACTGATGATTTAACTGGGCAATCTCGCGTTGATGAAGATGGATATTCATATGTTCCAAAACCTCACAACCAACTTCCCTATTTTTATGCCGCAAATGCCCGTGACACAAGAGCAGGAATCGTTCACGAAGGTGCGCACTACCAACAACTTGCAATGTCATGGCGCCACGAGCGCAAACTGCGCCGTCATTATTATGACTCCGGGGTTAACGAAGGTATCGCTTTCTACAACGAAGAGCTTCTACTAGCTGCTGGTTTATTTGATGACGCAGTTCATTCAAAGACAGTTATGTATAACTTTATGAAGCTTCGTGCAATGCGTGTGATTGTTGATGTCGCTCTTGCGACTGGTGAGATTGATATACCTACCGCAACCGCATATCTAGAGCGCAAAGTTCCAATGGATCACGGAACTGCCTATGAAGAGGCGGTCTTCTTCTCGTCCTGCCCAGGACAAGCCCTTACCTATCAAATTGGCAAGACCCAGATAATTAAGCTCTTCTCAGATGCGGTCTCAAGAGAACGTGCAAATTCTAAAGATTTCGATATGAAGAAATTCCATGACTATCTCTGGCTAAATGGCAATGTGCCGTTATCACTTTTGCGCTTCGAGTATTTAGATGATGCAAGTGAGATTGCAGCAATCGAAACCGCAAAATCCAAGAATTAAACTTCCAAAACCTAAATCACAAGGAGAATAAAATGAACGCAGATCAGGAATATATCTGGAATGGTGTTCTCACCATGTATGAAGGCTTCATCGAAAAGAACCGTCCAAAGATTGATAAATTCATAAACGAAGATTGCACTGTCTGGGATTCGACTGAGCGCGATATGGCCTTTGGAATTAAAGGGCTAAATGAAGTTCGCGGACGCCGCCCAACTGACCCTAGCGCTCCACAAGTTGAGCGAATCGATGCAACTAATCCAGTTATTTCAATTCATGGAGATTTTGCAATTGCTCGCCACTACTTCAAAGTTATTTTCAAAGATGGAGCCTCGCCAACACGCGAAGTGCGAAACACCGGAATTTGGCAGAAATTTCCGGTTGGTTGGCAGATAATTCATAACCACGAAGATGAACTTCCACTCTAATGTTTAATTACAAAGAGCGTAGAGAGAAGCTTTATGCCCTAATGGAGGCAGAAGGCGTAGATCTCGTTTTTCTTCCAAAACATACTGCCGACCTAGATTATTTAACTGGGACTGAACGCCGCGTAGTCACATTCGGAAATGTTCAATATACCCACCACTGGGTGGCAGGAGCATTTCTGCATCCAAAGCATGAACCAAAATTTGTGTTTCCAAGGATGATCGTTGAGTTTGATTCACCAAATGGCGTCGACCCAAACACCACAACTGTGAGCGAACTTGATGATGCTCATGCAAAGTTCAAGAAGGTTGCCGAGAGCTTTGGCAAGGTCAAGAAGATTGCTGTTAGCTCTAGAACTTGGGGCGAGACCATCATGCATATCATGCAGGTTTTCCCTGATGCGACCATCGTTAATGCTGAAGAATTAGTAAACAAGTTAAGACGAATTAAATCAGCAGAAGAGATTGAGCAAATGACTACGGCTTGCCATCTAGTTGATGATGTTTTGGCTCAGGTTGAAGGCAGAGTAAATATCGGTGTCACCGAACTTGATTTAAAGACTGAAGTTAACTTCCAGATGAATGAACGTGGATCAAAGACCGAATCATTTGATACTGCAGTCTGGTCGATGGGTCCAAAAAATAATCGCGATGCATCAGATCGAAGAACCAGCAATCCAATTGTTGGTGGAATGGGAGTCTCCTTCGACTTCGGTTCAGTCATCAATGGTTATTGCGCAGACTTTGGTAGAACTGTTTTTGTCGGCGATCCTTCTGGTGAATACGAGAAAGTTTACGAATTAGTTATGGCGGCACAAGCTGCAGGTATAGCCGCTGTTGCTCCAGGTGTTCCAGCATCGCAGGTTCACAAAGCAACTCGGGATGTAATTGTCGAAGGTGGTTATGGAGACTGGTTTAGACATCGAACCGGACATTGCATTGGTCTAGATGTTCATGAATTTCCATTTATCTCCGAGGAAGATCACACGCCGCTAGAGGTTGGTATGACATTCACAATTGAACCTTCGGTTTTCTGGCCCGGAAAAGTTGGGGTTAGAGTTGAAGATGTAATTGTGGTTGAGGAAACTGGCGGTCGAAAGATTAACCAGCACCCAACTGCTCTAGTTGCTAACTGATTCTTTGAGAAGCTGAATTTTATATAACAAAATGTAATAAATTTTGTTCGAGATTCGCACTATTTGCGCTGAGAATCTGAGGGAATCACTTGGAGCTGCGTTGACTCAGGTAAGCAAGTTAGGCAGACTTCATCCACAAAGTCGCGCAATACTGCAGGTTCTTACTGCACTACTGTGCGATTCCGATTGCAAAAGGAAAGGCATTATAAATGAAGTTGAACTTTAAAAGTATTGCCAGCATTGCACTTTCATCAGCAGTAGTAACTGCTGGCTTGGTTGCATTGCCAGCTAATGCTGCAACTAAAAATCTTACTGTTGAAACTGTATTCCAGTTAACATCAACAGACCCAGCTCGTTCATTCGAACAAACTGGAAATATGATCAACCGCACACTTTACGAAACACTACTTACATACAAGGGTGGGGACGCTTCAACACCAGTTCCTGGAATTGCATCAAAGTGGAAAGTTAATGCAGGAGCAACAGAATTTACTTTCACAATTGATCCAAAGGCGAAGTTTGCTGATGGCACAAAGGTAACTTCTGCAGACGTTGTCTTCTCACTTAACCGTCTAAAGAATGTAAAGGGCAACCCTTCTTCACTTATGAACGGAATTACAGCTGCAGCTCCAAATGCTTCAACTGTTGTTCTAACAACTGAGAAGGCAACCCCACAGGTATTAGCAATCGTTACATCACCAGCTCTTGGAATCTTGAACAGCAAGGTTGCAAAAGCTAACGGTGCATCCGATGCTGCAGATGCTGCAACAGCAGATAAGGCACTTGAGTTCCTCAAGTCCAAGTCAATTGGTAGCGGACCATACGTACTAAAGTCATTCAATCTAACAACTGAAGTTGTTCTAGAGAAGAATGCAAAGTACTGGGGCGCAGACAAGGCCGGATATGACAAGATTATTGTCAGAAACGTTCCTGTAAACGTTCAACGTCTAAATGTTATTAAGGGAACTTCATCTATCGCAGTTGACCTTTCACCAGATCAAGCATCAGGTGTTGGCAGCAAGGTAAATGTTGTAACTGGTAAGGCATCTAACGTCTTCTTCTTCTACCTAAGTGCGAACAGCGCTTTCTCACCAGCTACTAAGTTCACAGCTGATCCAAAGTGCGTAGAAGCAGCTCGTTACGGAATCAACTACAAGAAGATAGTTCGCTACGCAGGACTTGGTGCAATCCAAGCTCCAGGAATTATCCCAAGCTTCTTCTCAGGTGCTCTAAAGCAGAAGGATGCAATCAAGCAAGATACTGCTCGCGCAAAGGCAGCATTTGATGCTTGTGGAATCAAAGACACACCAGTTTCAATTGGTTACTGGGGCGATGGTGGCGCAGTTAACGGCCTCAACTTCGGCTCACTTGCAGCTCTTGTAGATGAAGATCTACGCGCAATTGGCTTCAAGACCAAGCTTGTTGGCGCACCTATCGCGGTTTCACTACCGCTATACCGCGAAAATAAGGAAGAAATGGGTCTATGGCTCTGGGGTCCAGACTGGCCAGATTCAACCAACTACACCGAAAGCTTTAGCCCAGGTACAAAGGTTGGTCTACGTATGGGTTGGGTAGCTGGACAAGATGCTGTAATCACTGACCTTCAAACAAAGGCAGCTACAGCAACTGATCCAAAGAAGCGCGCAGCTCTCTTTACATCATGGCAGAAGGAGATGAATAAGCGCAGTCCACTTATTCCTCTAGTTCAGCCAGCAGCAATTCTTGTTGCAAACAAGTCAGTAAAGGGTGTTCAAGACCACCCAATCTGGAAGGTAAATCTCTCTGAACTTAAGTAGTTAATACTTAAATTTAGTTAAGATATACAAGTGAAGGCGAAGCCAGTTTCAGTTGAGAGAAAAACGCGCAAGCGTCCTCTCTCTGGAACTGGCTTCACTCCTTTCATCATCAGGAGATTACTCACCAGCATTATCTTGGTCTTTGGTGTTACCTTTATTTCCTTCACAATTACACAACTTGTTCCGGGAGATCCGGTTGCAGCAAATTTGGGACAGAGCGCATATAGCGATCCAGAAATTGTTGCCGCTTTTGAGAAAGAGTTTGGTCTCGATCAACCGGTTCCGGTTCAGTATTACAAATATGTAACCAATTTGCTCCAGGGAGATCTTGGTGTTTCACTCTCCAGCAAGCGCCCAGTCGCTGAAGATTTAAAGGAATATTTCCCGGCAACTCTTGAAATTGCGCTAATCGCAGTTCTGCTTGCCTTAGTAGTTGGATTGCTGCTCGGAATCATTTCTGCAGTGACAAGAGATCGTTTACCTGATCAAATTATTCGAGTATTCAGCTTAACTGGCGTTTCCATGCCAGCATTTTGGACAGCGTTAACTGCATTTTATATTTTCTTCTTCGTCTTAGGTTGGGCGCCCGGTACTGGTCGACTTGAACCAGGTGGCGAAGCTCCACCAACGGTTACTGGCCTCTTCACAATTGATGCCTTAATTGATGGTGATTTTTCAACATTTAGACAGGCATTCTCATACTTGCTATTGCCAGCTGTTGTTCTTGCAATCTACGCAGTCGGTGTCCTAACTCGTTTCACTCGCGCATCAATGCTTGAAATCTTAGGTAATGATTATGTAAGAGCTGCGAGGGCTAAAGGTCTTTCCGAATTTACTGTTATCCGCCGCCATGTTCTACGTCCGGCACTTCTCTCAATTATTACCGTTGCAGGCGTGGCATTTTCAAGTCTTTTGGCTGGGTCTGTTCTTGTTGAAAATGTTTTTTCGTGGCCAGGACTAGGTCAATATGCATATCGCGCTGCTGTTGGCTTGGATCTACCAGGGATTATGGGAGTAAGTATGGTTGTTGCAACGGTCTACATCACGATGAACTTGATTGTGGATATTCTCTATCGAATCATTGATCCACAAATGAAAGATTCTGCATAATGTCAGCAATCTTAAAAAAGTTTAAGCGATCAAAGAACACTAATTCAATCTGGCGCCAGCCATTAGCTGTCGTCGGTATCGTGATTATTCTGACTTGGACAATTCTTGCGGTTTTTGCTCCTTGGATTGCACCATACGATCCAAATGCACAAGATGCCGATAAGTTCTTAACTCCTTCAGCTCAACACTGGATGGGGACTGATGAACTGAATCGAGATATCTGGAGTCGAATTATTTACGGTGCAAGAATTTCGCTCCCTTACTCGCTTTTGTTAGTCGTTCTTTCAGCTACTCTCGGTTCAATCATTGGTGCAATTTCCGGATATGCCGGTGGCAAAGTTGACTCGTTCATTATGCGCGTCACGGATGTTTTCTTTGCATTCCCAGGAATCGTGCTAGCAATGGCTGTAGCTGCGGCACTTGGACCACAAATTAGAAATGCGGTTATCGCTGTAACTATTGTTGCCTGGCCGGTTTATGCGCGCCTGGTCCGCGGCTTAATCCTTAATGCTAAACAGAATGATTATGTAACAGCTTCTGCGTTACTTGGCTCGTCAGCATTGCGAACAATGGTTGTTGATTTACGTCCAAATCTTTCGGGACCAGTCTTTGTTCTGGCTTCTCTCGAAGTTGGAAATGCGCTTCTACTTCTTTCTGGACTTTCATTCCTTGGGCTTGGTGCTCAGCCTCCTGCTGCGGAATGGGGCTCGATGGTTTCTATGGGAGCAGTTAACTTCGATCGCTGGTGGGTCGGACTCTTCCCAGGGCTCGCGATTTTGACTGCCGTATTGGCATTTAACTTTATCGGCGACTCGCTCCGAGATGCACTTGATCCAAGAACTGCAAAGGCACTACGCGACTAATGAACCTTTTAACTGTAGAAAATTTGACGGTAACTCTTGCGACCGGAAGCGGTGATGCCCAAGCCGTTCGCAATCTATCTTTCAACGTTGGACACGGAGAAATTTTAGGTATTGCTGGCGAGAGCGGTAGCGGAAAAACAATGACTGCACTCAGCATGCTTGGACTCTTGCCATATAAGGGTAAAGCCAGCGGTTCAATCAAGTTTGATGGCCGAGAAATTCTGACCAGCACCAAGCGCGAATATCGCGATATCCGCGGTAAAGAGATCGCAATGATCTTCCAGGATCCAATGACTTCGCTGCACCCAATGCTGACCGTTGAAGTGCAATTAACCGAGCATCTTCGCCATCACCGAAAAGTTAGCAAGGATGCTGCTAGAAATAGCGCACTAGAACTTCTTGCGACCGTAAAGATTCCAGAGCCAGCAGCTGCGCTAAAGGCTCACCCAAGTCAATTTTCTGGTGGAATGCGCCAACGTATTGCGATTGCAATGGCGCTAGCTTGTGAACCAAAGTTGCTTATTGCCGATGAACCAACCACCGCTCTTGATGTGACAGTTCAAGCTGGAATTTTAAAGTTGCTTCACCAACTTCGCACAGATCGAAATCTTTCAGTCATGGTAATTACACATGACCTTGGAGTTCTATCTTCGCTGACCGACAGAATCATGATTATGTATGCTGGCTCAGAAGTAGAGTCTGGCGCAACATCAGATTTATTGCAGAACCCTCGCCACCCATACACCAAGGGGCTAATCGCTGCGCTTCCAGGTAACTCCGAAGTTAATTCAAAGAATTTACTCTCTATCGATGGCATGCCACCAGAACTTGGTAATTTCCCAAGCGGATGCGCATTCCATACCCGTTGCAAGTTTGCAACGGCTAGCTGCAAAGAAACTGTGCCAGAAGTTTTGAATTTATCTTCAGACCACCGAATTTTCTGCCCAGTAAATCCATTTAGCGAACTCTCTAATTCTGGAAGTAAATAATGAAAGAGATTTTGAATCTTAAGAATGTAGCGGTGGAATACGATCGTCATGGTCGTAAGGTGCGTGCGGTTGCCGGAGTGGATTTAACTCTAAATTCTGGTGAAATCCTTGGGCTTGTTGGCGAATCTGGCTGCGGAAAATCTACTCTTGGGAAAGCAATCGTTGGAATATTAAGCCCGATTACTGGCGAGATAGTTTTCGATGGCCAGAAAGTAAAGAAATTAACAAGAGGCAAGCGCCCAGAGCATTTCCGCAACTTACAGATGGTTTTCCAGGATCCTTACGGCTCACTTAATCCAAGACGTAAGATTGGTATGCAAATCGCAGATGGTTTAATTGTTGCCGGTATGTCTAAGAAGTTGGCTCTACTCAAGGCTGAAGATCTGCTTGAAAAAGTTGGACTGCCCCGCAATGCAGTTGGCAGATTTCCACACCAATTCTCTGGTGGCCAACGTCAGCGCATCTCAATTGCGCGTGCACTTGCGGCATCACCAACTGCAATTATCGCCGACGAACCAATCTCAGCATTAGATACCTCTTCACAAGCACAAGTAGCCAACTTATTGGTAAATCTTGTAGATGAGTTTGATATGGGAATGGTCTTTATCTCGCACGATCTATCAATTGTGCGTCGAATTTCAGACCGAGTAGCAGTTATGTATTTAGGAAAAATAGTTGAAGTCGGAACTGTAGATCAGATTTGGAACAACCCTTCACATCCTTACACTCGCGCACTTATCTCTGCGATTCCACATGCAGATGGCACATCATTTATGCCAAAGGATTTACCAGGCGATGTTCCTAATCCAATGAGCCCGCCAAGTGGTTGCCGATTCCATCCAAGATGCCCATTGGCAAAAGCTGAATGTGCAAGCAATGAACCAGAATTACGTAAATTAGCTGATGGCCGAGATGTCTCTTGTGTTCTTCAGACCGCGGGTAGTCAACCAGTCACAATCACCCTGAATTAGTGCAGCGGATAATAAATTGTTAATTACCAACGCAAAGATAGTTGATGTCTTAGCTGGTGCGATAAAGAGCGAAGATGCAGTCCGGATTTCTGCGAGCGGTGAAATTACTGAATTAGGAAAGTCCACTACTTTAAATCGTAGCGGCGATGAAACAGTTATTGATCTAGATGGCCGATACTTATTTCCAGGATTGATTTCTTGTCATTCGCATTTGTCAGTCGTATTTCCATTTTCACTTACAGATCCAAATGAAGATCCGGCACTTACCGCCTTTCGAGCTGCTGAACGAGCTCATGAAGCACTTGCTTCAGGAATCACAACGCTGCGCTCGGTTCATGAACAGAACCAGGTAGATCTTTATCTGCGAAGAGCAGCGAAAGCAGGATGGTTCCAAGGACCAAGAATTTTTGGCGCCGGTCGTGCGCTCTCAACTCCAGATGGGCACGGCGCAGGTTCGGCCTGCAGTTATGCAAAAGATTTCAATGGTTTCTACAAAGCAGCTATTGGCGAATTAGATGATGGCGCAGATCATCTCAAGATATTTATCACTGGTGGCCTTGCACGTGCTGGGGAGCGTCCAGAAGATCCTGAAATGACTGATGATGAAATTAGGGGAGTCGTAAAGGCTGCCGAAGAGCGCAATACCTATGTCGTTGCACATGCTGGTGAATCAGCGGCGATTCAGCAAGCACTTCGACTTGGTGTTCGCTCCTTTGAGCATGGTTATGTAATGGATCAAGCCACTGTAGATGCGATGGCGGCAAAAGATGTTTTCTATTCACCAACTTTATGTGTAACAAGATCTGAAAGTTGGATGCGTGAAAAAGGCTTTGAAGAGGCATCAATTCAAAATTGTCTAGCAGTTGCCGATCGACACTTGGCGAGCGTAAAACTGGCAATCGCTGCTGGTGTAAAGATGACAAACGGAACTGATTATCCACCAGGAGATTTAGTAGATGGTGCAAGTGCAGCCCTGCATGAACTATTTTTGATGCATGGCGCTGGTCTAAGCACCCTGAAATCACTTCAGTCGATTACGACTACAGCCGCAAGTTTGATTAAGCAAGAAGATAAATTAGGGCAGATAGCTAAGGGCTTCTTTGGAGATTTAATTTCAATGCGGGGAAATCCACTTGATGATCCGCAAAATCTACGTGAGCTGGATTTGGTCATGCAAGGCGGCCGAGTTGTTGCGAATAGGTTGTAGGAAAAATGGCTACCCAGAAAGTTGAAATGTGGTTTGACACGCTCTGTCCTTGGGCCTGGATGACATCGCGATGGTTGGTTGAAGTAGAGAAAGTTCGAGATATTTCAATAACCTGGAATCCAATGAGCCTTTATTATTTAAATAAAGGTCGCCCTTCAATGACCACTGAGTATTTAGATTATGCAAAGAAGGCACTAGTCCCACTTCGAGTAATTGTGGCTGCAGAAGCGTTGTATGGGGAGAAGATTAAAGGGGATTTATACACAGCTTTTGGCAATGAGATTCATTTGAATAAAACCAAAATTTCAGATGAAATGACTTCGAAGGTTCTCTCCAACTTTTCTTTCTCAGAAGATCTTATGAAGTATGCTCAAGATGAATCACTTGATGCAAAGATAATCGAAAGCCATGATCGCGGAATCAGCAAAGTTGGCGAAGATGTGGGGACGCCAATTATTAGCGTCGGAGAAGTCGCATTCTTTGGTCCAGTAATTTCACCAGCACCTAAAGGCGAGGAAGCCGGAAAGTTATTCGATGGGGTAGTAGGGGTTGCAAGTTATCCTGGATTCTTTGAAATAAAGCGAACCAGAACAGTTAAACCAATCTTCGATTAACTTGATTGATTAAAAACTATTTAGCTAGTTGAACCAAGAGCGCGTTTAGCTCATCCATCATCTTTGAAATCTTAGCAACACGATCTTTTCCTTCTTGACCAAGTTCCGCGAATGTTGTTATTGGCGGTCTGACATCGCCGACTGGATAACCCCGAACGGCTGCAAGTGCCTTTGAATAACACTGGTGACCATAAAGTGGGTGGCCTTCGGCGATTACATGGTCAATCTTTGTGATGAATCGATCTATCTTCTTTGCATCTTCGATACGACCAGCAGCTAAGTATTCACAGATAATCGTTGAAGCTTCAGGTATGTAATTCGCATAAGGATTCACATATCCGACAGCACCCAACTGATATGACTCGACTACACGCTCGCCGGCGAAGACGTTGACCAGACCATCAGACTCTTCAATTACATCTCGAACTCGAGCGATATCTTGGCTCGCCTCTTTGATATATCTAACTTGCTCAAATGATCTTGCAATCTTTGCAACAAGAGCTGCAGGAATATCTACATTTGAAGTAAATGGATTGTTGTAAATCATGATCGGAATCGAAATCGCGGCGCAAATTGCTTTGTAATAGTTGTAAATCTCATCATGTGTTGGCTTGTAATAGTAAGGCGGAAGAATCATTAAGCCATTTGCGCCAAGCTCCTCGGCCTCCTTGCTATATCTAACGGCATTTGGGGTGTATGCGTTAGTTGTGCCGACCAATACATCAATTCGTCCATCAATGTGCTTCACAGTTGTTTCTACGATTGTGCGACGTTCATCATCGCTGATCGTTAGAAATTCACCGGTTGTGCCCAGAACAATAACTCCTGGAGATTTAGATTTGATCTGCCAATCGAGAAGATTTTTTAGTGCGGCAGTATCTACTGATTTTCCACCCTCTGTAAATGGTGTTACTAACACACCATAACTACCGCGGAATTCTTTAGGCATTTCTCCCCATTCAACTACTTAAATATCAGCTCTTAAGTTAGTATATTAATGTGTTTATGAATTCACATCAATCTCTTGAGCAGAGAAATTTTGATGTAATCGTTATTGGTGGCGGAGCCGCAGGTTGTGCAACTACATACAACCTTGCAATCAAGGGTGCGAATGTCGCACTTTTAGAGAAATATGATTTAAATACCCAGGCCTCAGGTAGAAATGCAGGAAGCTTGCATGGACAAATTCAATTTGAACCTTTCCACGAACTTGGAATGAAATGGGCAAGAGATTTTCTGCCTGGATTATCTTTCTTAGCCTCTTCACTCGACCTCTGGAAGAATCTTTCCGCAAAGCTTGATACTGACCTAGAAGTGGGCGGTAAAGGCGGTTTAATGGTCGCTCAATCGGCTTCAGATCTGGCTGCGCTAGAAGTAAAAGTTAAACTGGAGAATGAAATTGGTGTTGCTTCCCGATTGATAGATCAGAAAGAGTTACGGGAATTGGCCCCTTACATTTCACAGAAAATGTTGGGCGCGGCATTCTGCCCTATTGAAGGTAAGGCAAATCCTTTAGTTACCGCACCAGCTTTTGCGGCTAGGGCACGAGAAGCTGGTGCTTCTATTGCAACTGGAGTAGAAGTCTTTGAGATTTCAAAAGAGAATGGGAAATTTAAGTTACAGACAAATGTGGGCGACTTTCGCGCTGAAAAAGTAGTTTTAACTGCAAATGCTGGGCTGCCGAAGTTGGCAAAGTCTTTAGGTTTGGAACTTCCAATTTCAGATGTTCCAGTTCAAGTTTCAGTTACTGAACAGGTTGAAAAATTCGTCAACCATCTAATTTATTTCACAACTGAGAAATTGACCTTCAAGCAGGCCAATTCTGGTTCGCTTCTGATTGGTGGAGGTTGGCCTGCCAGATACGATAATTCAGGCGAGGCCGTGCTGAACCTTGATTCCCTGCAATCTAATTTGCGGGTTGCCCTAACGGTTTGTCCATCCATATCCAAAGTAAAAGTAATTCGTACTTGGATTGGAGTCGGAAATGGAACCCCGGATCACAATCCAATTATTGGTGAGTTGCCGGACGCGCCTGGTGCATATGTCGGGATGTATCCATACATGGGATTCACTGCCTCACCACTTTTAGGTGAAGTGCTCTCTGATCTGGTTCTTAATTCAACTTCAAAAATAGATTTGAAGCCATTCGCACTTACCCGTTTTTAATCTACTGAGGTGACTTTCTCGCACCTAAGCGCCTAGATCTCTCAAGTTGTAGTGACCAAGGAATTTTCTCACCAAGTTCTTCAGCTGCGCTAATCGCCCAACGTGGGTTGCGTAGCATCTGTCTTCCGATCATTACGGCATCGCTGCTTTTACTGCTGATAATTTCTTCAGCTTGAGTAGCTTCAGTGATTATGCCAACCGCTGAAGTCAAAATATCTGCACCTGCTTTAACTTGGGCAGCGAGTGGAACTTGATATCCCGGACCAGTTGTAATTTTTGCATCATGGACTAGACCACCAGAAGATACATCGATTAAATCAACGCCAACTTCCTTAAGAATCCGGCACAGCGCTATCGACTCATCAACGTCCCAGCCACCATCAACCCAATCGGTTGCAGATATCCGAGTGAAGAGTGGCATCTCCTCGCCAATATGTGCTCTGATTGCTTTTGCGGTTTCAACTAAAAATCTGATTCTATTTTCAAAGCTTCCACCATATTGATCGGTGCGCTTATTAGTTATTGGTGACATGAACTGATGAAATAAATAGCCGTGTGCGGCATGAATCTCAATTACATCGAAACCCGCTTCGACTGAACGAAGACTTGCTTCAACAAATTTAGTAGTTAGCTCGTTTATTTCAGCAATTGTTAACTCTCTTGGGAGCGGAAAATCTTTGAAGCTAATTGGGCTTGGGCCTACGGTCTCCCAGCCACCTTCATCTGCACTTGCAATTTCGTGATCATCCCAAGGAACCATGGTCGAACCTTTACGACCGGCGTGAGCCAATTGAATACCAATTTTTACACCTTGCGAATGAACAAATTCCACAATTGGTTTAAATGCTTCTGCTTGCTTGTCATTCCACATTCCGGTGCAACCGATAGAAATTCTTGCTTCAGGTTCTACACCTGTTGCTTCAACCATTATTAAACCAACACCACCGGTAGCAAATGCACCTAGATGAACATGATGCCATTCGCTGACTACGCCATCTTTAGCTGAATATTGGCACATCGGACTAACCCAAACTCGATTTCCAAAATCAGTAGAACGAATTTTAATTGGCGCAAAAAGTGATGATGTCATATTGAAAATTCTATCTTAGATTGGCACACTAGCGTAGTGAATGAAAATACTGCAGGACGAATTCCACTCGATGGAAATATCGAACGTGGTGCGGCTGTAACAATCGCCCTAAATGGCAAGCCAGTTACTGCATATCTTGGCGAAAGCGTCGCAACTGTTCTGCTCTCTGAAGAAATTGTCGCAATGCGAACAACCACGTTGGGGGAGCCAAGAGGAGTTTTCTGCGGAATGGGTGTTTGTTTCGACTGTTTAGTTGTGGTTGATGAGAAGCCAAATACCCGCGCATGCATGACTTGGGTAAAAGAGGGTATGAAAATCAGAACCCAGGATGGGTTGAAAGCAAGTAATTAATTAATTAGTAATTACTTTCAACGAGCGATACATATTGGTCATCTGGATCTTTGAAGTAAACATATTTAAATTCAGTGTTTCCAACATCTAATACCTGTATGTCACTATGAGTTTCAATGCCCAACTCTTTAAGAGTTGCAACAGCCTTCTTAATATTTTGAACACCGATACCAAAATCCATTGGACCAACGTGACCCCATTCGCCACGGCAATCTTCCCAGAGCGGAGTAAGGCGAACTGGCTCGATTCCTGCACCTTCGCCAGAAAGCCAGAGCGTCATGTGATGTCCTGGAAGTGGGCGACCTACTTGATACCAAGGCGCCATCGGTTCGAAAAATTCTTTTGATTCGAAGATTTGATCAGTGAAACCAAGTTGCTTATAGAAGTCAGTTGTAACTTTCATGTCATGAACACCAAATGCCACGTGATTTACGCCTTCGATACGTGCTGCTGCAGGACGCGCAGTCCAGAGTCCCTTCCAATCAATAAGTTCGACTTTACCCATCCAAGGGTCAGCTACATATGCAATATCTAGATCAATACCTTGTTCGCCGACGCTTGCACTTAGTGGCTCCATTAGTGATTTTATTCCAAGATCATCTACTAAGTGGCGGAAAATTTTCTCGGTATGCAGCGTGTGCAAGCAAACTTCAGCTAAACCAACTTCGCCGTAACCGATACCTGCCGGGTATGCAGGTGCACCATTGCCATCAAGGCGTTGAACCAATTTAACTTTTCCTGGTCCAAGTCGAGTTGAATAGCGATTGCCGAGCATCACAATTCGGGCTTTCACATCTTTCTTTTTGCAAATCTCTTCAAGCCCAGGAACTGGACCGGTGTAATCAAAGTAAAGCTCAGTGAAACCTAACTTATCGCGCCAGAAGACCAGCGCCTCATCCATATTGGCAACACCAATACCTGCATGATCTACTCCGCGAAAATTTTGCACCGAACTATTCCTTTCCGACTGGGATATTGCACTCGATTAAAGCAGCTCTGATTTTAGCCAGACTAGCTGGGTCTGTAAGTGGCAAACGTGGCGCTCTGACACTTCCGCCGGGAAGATCCATAATCTTCATGATTGCCTTTAATTGACTTTGGTATGCGCCATAAATTCCGCGCCAACCACCAGGTTGCCAAAGTTTTCCGAGAAGAATTTCATTTGCTGCTGCATGCTTCTGCGCAGCCTCAATATTTCCGCTCCAGTAATTTTCCCAAAATAGCGGATCAGCCTTTCCATAAATACTTCCGCCACCAATGGTTCCATCACCACCATATTGCTGCATAAACTTTAAGTTCTCCGGAACCATAAAGTTTCCATAAATACGTACTCGATCATTTACGCGACGAGCAGTATCTCTAAATTGATCGCCATTTGCAGTGCTGTCTTTGATAGCGACAATGTTCTCAACATCAGCCAAGCGCTCGGCTAAATCGCCTTCAATTTCAATGTTGGTTCCGTGCGGCCAGTTGTAAATCATTATTGGACCTTGGATGCCAGATGAAAGCTGCGAGAAGTAAGCAACAGTCTCATCTGGAAGAGTCTTTGCATATGCCGGGGCAGAGGAGCAGACACCAGCGGCGCCAGCAGCCATTGCATGCACACCTAATGGAATCGAGTCCCGAGCCGTAAATGTTGTAATTCCAACGACTACTGGAATCCGATTAGCTACTCGATCTAGAACGAATTCAATTAACTCTTTTCGTTCTTCAATTGTTTGTGAGAACCATTCGCCAGTTGTTCCATTAATAAAGATTCCATGCATTCCACAATCAAGATACCAATCAATTAACTTCCCAAAAGTCTCTAGATCTAGATCGCCATTCTCTTTAAAAGGGGTAGGGCTTGCGGGCCAGTAACCCTTCCAATCGATGGAATTTCTATCCATTTTTTATTTGCTCCTATTTTTCAGTTAGCGATCAACGTGGAATTCTTTTGGAAGAAGGTTCTGCGTTCCTGGTTGCGTCATATATTCAGCAAGCATTCGGGAGACCATGGGTCCAAGTGTAAAACCAGTTGGGACCATTGCGATATGGTAACCAGGAATCTTTTCAGATTCACCCAGAATCGGTTTAAAGTCGTTGGTATATGCCCAAACACCAGACCAGACTCGAACAAGCTGCACATCTTTCAACATTGGGAGAACTCGCACCGCAACTGCCGCATTACCCGCCGCACTTTCCCAAATGTTCGAATAGCGCAGCGGAAATTTCTCTTCTCGAGAAGGCCAGCCGCCACCGATAATAAAAGTATTGTTTGCAGTCTGCTTCAAAGTAAGTCGACGACCAATGTGCTGAATCATCGAACTTAAGAAGAACTCGCGTGGCTCTGTGACATTTACATGTAAGCCACTCAGTCCCATAGGTAAGTTCAAACCAAGTTGCGAAGATAATTCGGCAGTCCAAGCGCCACTTGCATTAACGACTCGATTGCAGAGAATTGTTCCGCGATTAGTGTGAACCTTAAATCGATAGCCAGGGATCCCGGTGATTTGTTCAATTCGTCTTACTTCGCAGTTTGTGCGAATTTTTGTCCCAAGTTCGTGTGCTCGATAAGCATAAGCAGGACCAACTAAAAGTGGATTTGCATGGCCTTCTCTTGGGCAGAAAGCGATTCCGGATAAGTCTGGGGCCATGTAAGGCGCAAATTCCCGCATCTCATTTCCGGTCATAACATGGGTTTCTAGTCCTGCTGCTTCCTCAATTCGTTGCTTATCACGCAGAACTTGAAGCTCTTCCTGAGTTTCAGCAACCATAAATCCGCCGGTGAAGTGAACTCCAAGATCAGCGTTTAATTCTTTCTCAATGTCATCCCACAATTTTGCGGCATCTAACATCAACTTGGTTTCATCAACCAAACGTTTGTCGTCAGCTGCAGTCATATTCTCGGTCAATTGATGAAGCGCAATTTGAAAGTGAAAACTACCTGCATTTGTGCCAGATGCTTCACGATTTAAATCATTTCGTTCTAGAAGAGTTACTTCGACTCCCGCTTTTGCCAAGTAATATGAGAGTGCAGTGCCCAAGAGCCCGCCACCAATAATTACTACATCGCTCTGCTTCGGAAGCTCTTCAATATTTTCTGATTGGCTTAAATAGCCAGGCAAGAAATCACTATTCAGCATCGATAAAGTATTTCTCAGAGCTAACGGTTGAGTCTGCTATCTGTCCCAAACTGATTGGCTTAGTTGGAAATCTTGGTGTCGCTTGGGTGATTTGGGAAATTGGCATCTTTGCTTTCTCGGCAATCAGCGCTGAAATTTGACGCTGACAGTTGCGACCCTGACACATTCCCATTCCGCATCTTGTGTATGCCTTAACAACTGAGGGATCAATTGTTGATTCAAGAACCGGAAGAATGCTCTCTAGGGTCACTGACTCGCAACGACAAATAATAGTTTTCTCATTTGCAAGACCATAAATACCGCTCTTGATTTCATATGCGTTGTTAATTGCGCTTTGAAACCTCACTCTACGATTAAGTGTTTTTCTAAAGCCTGCCGCCAACTTGGATAGCGAGCTTTCAGAAATTTTTCCGAGTTCTGCTGCAATCTTTAGTGCAGCCAGACGGCCTCGAGCAATCGCGACATATGAACCTGAAATCCCAGTTCCATCGCCTGCTCCAAATACATTGGCAACAGAGGTCGCACCCCACTCATCTAATTTAACTACAGTGCCACCACGGCTCTCTTCATATCCTAATTCGCATCCAAGCAAGCGGAAGAGTTCGACAGATGGAAAGAAGCCATAGCCAATACAGAGCGCATCTACTTCAACAGTCTTTTCGGTGCCCGGGATTACTTGCCAATTCTTATCAACCTTGGCATGTGTAACTGACTCGACTCGATTCTTACCATTCGCACTAACGATAATTCTTCGGTAATTCATCGGAATCCGATTAGAAATTAAGTGAAGTTGGTACTTCGCAGCATCACGCAGAAGATCAAAATTACCAAGAACCGAGAGCGCAATTCGAATAGATTTTAGAATTCCGGGGCGAGGCGCGGCCTCGATTATTCCTACAATATTTGCGCCATAACCACTTAGCTGAGCTGGAAAGGCAAGAGCCAACGGTCCACTCCCAGCAAAAAATATTCGAGAGCCAGGTGCAACTCGTTGGGTTTTGACTAGCGATTGTGCGGCACCTGCAGTTATCACACCAGGTAGTGTCCACCCCGGAAATACAACTGGGCGATCATAAGCACCTGGCGAAATCAATAATTTTCTAAAGGACAACCGCTCTGCGCTTTTGCCGTTCTGAATGACGACAACTTCAGATTGTTCAATTGTGGCTACCAAGGTCTCAAAATAAATATCAACCTTCAAATTGTCTAGCTCTGCAATTAACTTTTCGCCGAGATAATAATCTTTTCCGACTTCGCTGGCCTTCTTCACCTTAAAGCCAGGTCCAACTCGCTTATAAATCTGGCCACCGAGAGTTGGGCGCTCATCAATTAGCGCAACCTCTAGTCCCTGACTGGCAGCCGTGGAAGCTGCCGCGATTCCAGCAGGACCACCGCCAATAATTACCAAGTCGAAGGTTTTCATTAACTGCAATCCTTCCACTTATTAGTTAAATTTTCACGCCCTAATTAAGAGAACTGGCAACCTTATTCAGGTTGCCAGTTCAAGTTTCTTACAAATCCCGAAGTTATCTCACTTCGAGATCTTTTAGCTATTTAGACTATTCGCACTCAGGAAGAGCTGGCTGGGTGTAACCCATAGTCTTCTTGAAGACTGATGCCAAATATCCACCCTCTTGGTTTGTGCAGAGCCAACGAGTCAATTTTGCATCTAATGCATTGTTGCCAAGTTGAACTGTCCATTGACCAAAAGCTTGGCTGAGTGGCGCAGGTAGTTTTACCTTTGCTAGTTGGCCAGGGTTAGTCTTATTGAATTGGTTTAGAAGATTCTCTTCGACCACAATCGCATCAGCACGCTTCGAAACTACTTCTAGGAATGCATCATTTTGCTGTGGGAACTCAACAAGAGTCGCATTAGCAAAATCAGCTTTTACAATTCGAGATGCAGCTGCACCTTGTAGAGCAGTTATCTTCTTACCAGCGACATTCCATAGCGCCTTTGTTGCGCCAGTTGAATCTCCTGTGCGTGCAGCCAATACTGTTGTGTAAGGCATGTATTCACGGACGAATTGAATTGACTTTTCGCGATCTGGATTCTTTGTTAATCCAACAGATACTAGGTCAAATTGCTTTGAAACTAGGCCAGGGATTAGACCAGCGAAGTCCATGTTCTTGATTTCGAGCTTTAGACGAAGTGACTTTGCTAGACGCTTTACTAATTCAACATCGTATCCAGCTGGCTTTCCAGCTTCATCTAGATACATCTGTGGCTTGAATTGTAGAGTCATTCCAACTACCAATGAGCCTGGCTTAACAAGGTTCAGTGGGTTTGAATTGGCATTTGCCGAAGTATTTGCTCCAGCAAAAATTACAGTGGATGCAACAAGTGCAGCTATTGCAGCCAAGCTAATCTTTTTGCGCATTTGATTACCTTTCATTTGTTTGGGACGTCCCGGGCTTTCTCCGCTGAAAATTGAAGATCATCAGGTTGATTTCATCAACCCTTCGATCCTCTTCTTCTTTTTCCTGCTGAGAAATTTAGCGAGTCGGCCTTGCGGCGGATATGAAAAATTGAGTTCTGCATTCCTAAATATAAAGTCAACTAAGAAGGCAATGACAACATAAAGTCCGGCAGCTGCTGTATAAAGAACGAAGGGCTGGAAGTATGTTGAGTTTAAATTTTGAGTAACACGAACAACCTCAACCATCCCGATGATGGCAAAGGTCGAAGTGTCTTTAATCATTCCGATATACATACTGCCAATATTTGGAATCGCAATCTTCGTAGCTTGTGGCAGCATGATTGATCTAAAGATTCTTCCTCGGGTAAGCCCAAGTGCCATACCAGCTTCGCGCTGCCCCTTATGGATTGCTTGAAGTGCAGAACGGAAAATTTCGCAGAAGAAGGAGGAGTAAAGAAGGGTCAAAGCAATCACGCCGGCTTGATAGACGGTGAAGTTATGACCAAATAGTAAGGACCAACCAAAGTAAACCCAGATCACACTTACAAGAGCTGGAATACCACGAAAGATATTTACATAAACACTTGCGAATATTGAGAAGACTTTAAATCGGCTCATTCGCGCCAAGGCGAATAGCATGCCAATTACCATTGAAAGAATAAGCGCAGCAATCGAAACGTTGACGGCTGTCAGTAGGCCCTTTAAGAGATCCCATTTGAAATCCCAGACCAGATGCCACATAAAGTTGATTGGCGCGACGCCCTCTTCTTCTCTGCGCATCATAGAACTGATCCAATGAACTCTTGAGCACGTTGGTTAGTGCAATTCTCAAAGAAGTCTGACCCACCAGTTGCCACAATATTTCCAGCTTCCATGAATACGTTTAGATCTCCAATTTCGCGGGCAAAATTCATTTCGTGTGTAACAACAACCATCGTCATTCCAGTTTCAGCCAATTCGCGCATTACAGCAAGAACTTCACCAACTAGTTCTGGGTCCAGAGCAGAAGTTGGTTCATCAAATAACATCAACTCTGGATCCAGGCTCAGCGCACGAGCGATTGCAACCCGCTGTTGCTGTCCACCAGAGAGTTGTGAAGGATAGTTTGCGGCAAATTTTAATAGACCAACTTTATTTAATTCATGCGCAGCTCGCTCTTGAGCCTCATGGACAGATCCCCCGCGAACAGCCCGGTAGGGGAGGGCGAGATTATCGATTGCCGAAAGATGAGGGAATAAATTAAATTGCTGAAAAACCATACCAACTTTTCTACGAAGATCAATTGACTTACCGCGCTTACCATCTTCTTTGCGGCCACTTCCTGGACCGTATTCATTACCTAGAAATTTTATTGAACCAACATCTGGTTCTTCCAATAAATTCATGCAACGCAGGACCGTTGATTTACCAGAACCAGAAGGACCAAAAATTACTGCATGGCTTCCCTTAGTTATTTGTAAATCAATTCCATGTAAAACTTCGATAGTTCCAAAAGTTTTACGAACACCAGAAAGCTCCATCAGTACTTCGTTATTCGAGCTAGTTGGCACGCGTGGTTAATCCCTTCGACGACAATATGAAATCTAGGTGAAATCTGGGGAAATCCTTACATGAAAGCTCCATTCTTAACAGGGGAATTGGTTACAAAATAATAACTTTTTCAGCCTTACCGTTCGGTAGTTCTCATTGCGAACAATGCACCTGGGGCTGGGCATGAATCAGGCGCTAGATATTTCAATGGAACTAGAGGAACCTAGTGGCGTGAATACCGCAAATTCCCAACTTGACCGACAGGCTATTGAAGAACTCGTCCATCGATACTGCTACTACTTCGATCTCAATCTCCCCGAAGAACTGTCGAAACTTTTCGCACTGGATGCTGTTGTTGATTACGGACCAGAGGTTGCCAATCTGGTGGGACGAAATAAGATTCTTGAAATGGTCTCAAAAGGTTTATCAGAAACCTTCTTAGCTACCAGCCATCACATCTCAAACTTAATGATTACTTTTCAGAGTGACAACCTTGCCAAATCAACTTCATATTTATATGCATGGCACAAATATCACAATAGAGAAGAGATTGGCCACCTCTGGGGTGGATATGAACACGAGTTTGAAAAGATTGAGGGAGTTTGGCTTATAAAAAGTTTAAAACTCTTCGGTGTTGGGATGCAAGATTTTCATCGGAGCAATATGCATTCGAACGGCAGAAAGCCTTAAGAAAAACTAACGGATATCTAACGAATGTATGAAGCGCCATTCACATCTATTGTTGAACCTGTTAGATGTCGGCAAGACCCTGATGAGAGAAAGACAATAAGTTCACCTAGCTCTTCAGGTTTTACTAGTTCGCCCATTACAAGTTGAGATTTCATAGCTTCTTCGCCACCTCGGACAACTGCAGCTAAATCAGACATTCGGGTCTTCACAATTCCAGGTGAAATTATGTAGGCCAAAATGCCTTCTTTTGCGAAGTTCTTTGCAATAGTTTGCGTCAACGCTTTAACAGCTGCTTTAGACGCGGCATATGCTGGCAAAGTTGGCAGGGCGGAACCACGCTGTCCGGACCAGCTAGACATCGAGATAATTACGCCGCCCTCTATTTTGCGAAAATGATCGACCGCTTCCTTCATGATATTTGCAGCTTCAAAGACATTTATTGCAAAGGTATCAGCCCAGCCCTTATCCCAAACTTCTGCTGTTCCTTCGAATGGTGTTTCAATATTGACGGCTGCATTGTTTACAAAAATATCTATTTTTGGCGTGGCGGCAAGTGACTTCTGCCAGAGGGTTCTGCCCGATCCTGGAATTGAAAGATCTTCTTGGATGAAAGTTTTTCGAGCATCTGGAATATCAGCTAAGTTTTCAATCGCACCTTCGCTAAAAGAGCTGTAGTGAGCAATTACATGTGCACCGGCTGAAGCCAATGAAAGTGCCGCCGCGGCTCCGATACCTCTAGATGCTCCAGTGACTAGCGCTGTCTTTCCGGTTAAGTCATAACTCATTTTATGCTCCACAATCTACTGAAATTAATTGACCGGTAATCCCCGAAGAAAGTTCAAGAGCCAGGAATTCTATTGTGTTTATAACTTCTTCCTCAGTTGCAATTCTGCCAAGTGCAGTTTGGTCTGCAATTTTTGCCAAATACTCGTCGAGCGTTCCACTATTTTCCTTCAATCGCTTCTCGATTCTTGAAATCAACGCCTTGGTTGCAATTGGGCCGGGCGCGACACCGTTTACTCTAATTCCATCTCGCCCAAGATCAAGGGCGGCAGACTTAATGATTCCAAGTGCAGCATGCTTGCTCGCAACATAAGAAGCGATATTGGGATCACCTTTTATCGAGTTTATGGAACCGGTAACAACGACTGTTCCAGAACCTTTTCTCAATAACTTTGCGCCATGTGAAATAGTCAGGAAGAGCGCATTCACATTGATATCAATGACTTTTTTCCAGTCACTAAAATTTGTTTCAGCGATGCGGCTCCAGGCCGGAACGATTCCGGCATTTGCACATAGAACGTCGATTTGTGGGTGCAGCTTTGCAATCTCTTCAAACACCTGCGAAACCGCGCTCTCATCGGTCAAATCGCAGTCGAAATGTTGGACAGTTCCAATTTCAAATTCAGGTTTCTTTAAATCAATTGAAATTACCCGAGAACCATTTATAACAAATCTGTTAACAATTGCAGATCCAATGCCAGATGAACCACCGGTTACAACAGCTATTTTATTAGCCATATTTGTAGCCACATTGCTGTGCGTCATCCGAACTCCTAATTCGTTTTTACTTAAATTGAAGAGTACTTATTATTTAACTTTCGCGCTACTACCTTTATGATAGCGACAAGATAAATAGATTTAATAGATGGAGCTTAATGGTGTCAAAATTTCTAGAGCTGCCCCAAGCGATAGAGAGTTATGTGAAAAATGGCGACCTCATAGCCATGGAGGGCTTCACTCACCTGATTCCATTTGCAGCAGGCCATGAAATCATCCGCCAGAAGGTTAAGGACTTAACCGCAGTTCGCTTAACGCCAGATTTAATTTATGATCAAATGATTGGCGCTGGCTGTATTAAGAAACTTATTTTCTCTTGGGGCGGAAATCCCGGCGTTGGTTCGCTACATCGTTTCCGTGACGCGTATCAAAATAGTTGGCCAAATAAGATTGAAATTGAAGAGCACACACATGCTGGTCTAACCAATAGATATGTCGCTGGTGCTTCAGGAATCGGATTCGCAGTTCTTAAGGGATATTCAGGGTCAGATTTAGTTGACCACACTAAGAATGTTTCAGAAGTTAAGTCACCTTTTTCGGATGAAGTTCTAACAGCTGTTGCAGCAATAAACCCAGATGTAACAATTCTTCATGCCCAACAAGCTGATAAAGCGGGCAATGTAATGATGTGGGGAATTACCGGTGTTGCAAAAGAAGCAGTATTTGCTGCCTCCAAAGTAATCGTTACCGTTGAAGAGGTTGTTGAAAAATTCTCACCTAAGTTTAGTTCAATAATTATCCCAAGCAACTTGATTGATGCGATCTCAGTTGTTCCAAATGGTGCTTGGCCATCCTATGCATCAGATTTTTACGAGCGCGATAATAATCAATACATAGCTTGGGATGAGATTTCGAAAGTGCGTGAGAACTTTAGTAAATGGCTAGAAACCGAGATTTACGGTAAGAGTGCGGCAGGTAAGAAGTAATGAGCGAAAACTTGAATTCCACTTGGACCGCTGATGAAATGATGACAATCGCAGCCGCCCGAACTCTTAAAGATGGAAATACCTGCTTTGTCGGTATTGGAATCCCAAGCACCGCAGCAATTCTTGCTAAATCAATGCAAGCGCCAAATCTATTTTTGATCTACGAATCTGGCACGGTGAACACAAACCCACAGAAGTTGCCACTGTCAATCGGTGATGGCGAACTAGCCAACCATGCGCTAACCGTTGTTGGTATGCCCGAAATCTTTAATTATTGGCTGCAATCCGGGCGAATCGATGTTGGATTTTTAGGTGCGGCTCAAATCGATAAATTTGCAAACATCAATACAACATTTATAGGACAGACTTACGATGCTCCGAAAGTGCGCCTACCAGGTGCCGGGGGAGCAACAGAAATCGCAGCTTCTTGTAAAGAAGTAGCAATAATTATTCGACAGACAACCAGAACATTTGTAAAGCAGGTCGATTTCATAACATCTATGGGATTTGGCGAAGGTCCTGGCTCAAGAGCAAAAAATAGATTACGTGGCGGTGGTCCAAGTCGAGTAATTACCGACCTAGGAATTTTAGAACCAGATCCAGAAACTTTAGAGCTGACAATGACATATCTACATCCTGGTGTTGATATAAATCAGGCTATTGAAAATACTGGTTGGGAATTAAAGGTTTCGCCAAATCTAAAGACTACTAAGGCGCCAGAACAATCTGAACTTGAGAAAGTCCGTGCTTTGGTAAGCACATCCGATAAATAATCTAGGGCCTAATCACTTTTTCAAATAGCTTATTAAGCTTCATTAAAGCTAAATCGCGCTTCTTTGTATTCTCTTCCCAATTGGCATCAGGAAGTTTCTTGTCGATGTCAGCTGCGACAACTTCGACCAAACTTTGATCCCAAGGATCGTTCTGGCCACGCTCTTTGCCCATCTCGAAATAGCTCTTGCCCATTCGAGCAACGTGAGCCTTAATTCCGCCACGAACATTTAGTGCAGATGTTGCGAAGGGCCCAACTATCGACCAGCGCTTACCCAGACCTTCTGTGACAATCAAATCTAAATCTGTGGGCGATATGACGCCATCGCGCACTAAGCAATATGCCTCGCGCAAAATTGCGCCCTGCAATCTATTGAATACAAAGCCCTGTGGTTCGTTATTTACCCGAATTGGAATAATTGCAACCTTTTTAAGTAATTCGATACATCTTGCTATCGCCGAATCAGTTGTAAATTTTGCAGGAACAACTTCAGCAATTGAAATTAGATATGGCGGATTTCCGGGATGAACAACTAGACATCTGTCGTTGCCGGCCAAGTCAGCAGCAAATTCGCTAGCCCGTAAAGCCGAAGAAGAGCTTGCAATAATTGCATCTGGTTTTGCCAGTTTCAAAAGTTTTGCGAATAAATCTCGCTTAATCTCAACGCTCTCCGGACCACATTCCTGAATGTAGTCAGCATCTGATACAGCTTCTGCCAGATCCAGAGTTGTCTGCATTCTTCCTAAAACTGCTTGTGGGTTTTCGGTAAGGAGTTCATTCTCTTTAAGTAATTCCAGACGCGTCTTAACCTGGGTTTCGAAGTTCGTTAGCGCTGAAGCTTCGATATCAAATACTTTGACGTTGTAACCAGCACGGGCAAAGACAATCGCCCAGCCAATGCCGATACTGCCTGACCCAATAATCGAAAACTTTGGATCAGACAATTAAATTCCTCTTGAAATCAATTAGTGACTCCGTATTTGCGCTTGTATGCGCGCCAGGTGGTCGCCCACTTAGCAGGATCACTCAAATTAGTTGAATTCTGCTTATGAACAACCTGGTTATGTGGCGAAGTCTTAACTAACTCTGGATTAGTTCTGGCCTCGTTACAGACTGTTTCAAGAACATCAATCCAGTAATCGATATCTTCTACCGACCACAATTCACCGGCTTCAGGTGTAAATGGTTCTGGAATAAACCATGGTTCGTGGCTTAACCAATAAGCATCTACTCCGTAATCGGTCATTCGGTTCTGAACATCGAGACAAGAGACTCCAGTATCTGCAGTCAGTTCACCCAAACTGTATCGAGTCATTTCTAGACGGCGACCCTTTACATCAGGCATACCTTTTGTTATTCCAGGAATTTCAAGGAGTCTTTTCTCCATGTAGTTGTTGGCAAGAACTGAAATATTTGCAGCATCACGTAAACCTTCGATACCCATTGATCTGGTCCATGAGTAAGCGCGAATAACTGTTGGAATGTTTCCTAAGAATTCGCGGATTCGGCCAACGCTATGTTCGCCACCTTCTTTAAGGTAGAAGCTGCCATCAGTGTTCGTTTCGACGGTTGGACCAGCTAGGAATGGAATCAATTTTTCGTTACATCCGTAAGCACCGACAGCGGGACCGCCACCGCCCTTTGGCCCACCGAATGTCTTATGCAACATATACATACAAGCATCGAAACCAATATCGGCTGCGCGAATACGAGTCATAACACCGTTGAAATTAGCGTGATCATAGAAACATAGCCCGCCAGCATCATGAACAATCTTTACCCACTCTTTGATATGTGGATTGTAGATTCCGATATCGTCTGGATTATTCACCATCAAAGCAGCAGTGCGATTGGAAACCACGGCCTTTAGCGCTTCGACTGAAGGAAAACCGTCATCTTCAAGAGGTAGTGTGATTATTTTAAAGCCGGCAGCAGCTGCAGTAGCTGGATTACATGGGTGTGCTTGCGCAGTAGTAATGATTTCATTTCGTTGCTCTAGTTCACCACGTGATGCGTGATATGCCCGAGTCATACAAGCCTGAGTGTAAGCAGCATCTGCGCCACCACCTGCTTGAAATACGAACTTATCTAGACCCGATAACTTGCGGAGCAAGTGATCAAAGCGATTAACAACTTCCAAGATTCCTTGCATCGTCTCTGGATCTTGATGAGGATGCATTTCAGCTACGAATGGTTGGTAAACAATTCGCTCATTAACTCTTGGGTTGTATTTCATCGTGCAAGTTCCGAACAAGCTGATTCCCATCATGCCCAGAGTCTGTTGCGATAGATGTAAATAATGGCGCTGAACTTCAAACTCGGATAGTTCAGGAAGATTTAGGGGATTAGCTCGCTTCATTCCTGCAGGTAGCAGATCTAGAGCGTTGCCAACGGTGTCAGCAATTTTTGACTCGGTCTTTGGCGCAATTGATCCACGTCGACCACTCTGACCCATCTGCATAACAAGAGGCTCGTCCCAAACCGGGGCGTGATATCTACGAATCTTTGACTTAATCATTTTGTTACCTCCTTCAATGCAGAAACTAAGGAATCTAAATCTTCCAAGGTATGAATCTCGGTTACGCAGTAGAGCGCAGATTGTCCTAGATGCGGGAAGTCGCTAGAGAGATCTTTTCCACCAAAAATCTTCTTGGATAGAAGTGATTTGTTAATCTCGGATACTTTTTTCTTTGTGCCATCAAAATTGACGACAAACTCTTTGAAGAAACCAGATGGCCAAGTTACAGATATTCCTGGAAGCTCAGAAATCTTCTTTGCTGCGTAGTGGCTGCGTTGCAGAATTGTCTTACCAATTTCAGCAAAGCCATTTGGTCCAAGCAGTGACATGTATGTTGCATTTGCAACAGTCCAGAGATAGACCGAGTTACCGGTCCAGTCCTTGCCGTGCTCTCGAGATCCGTATGAAGATTGTTCGAAGAGTGTTAAGCCAAATGCCATTTCGCCTGGTTCGGAAGTTCCGGTCAAACTTACTTGCAGAGTTGGATACTCGTGGGCATATTTCTCATCATCTCTTGTAGCGATGAATCCACCAACACCGCCACCAGCATTCATATGAACGCCCAGTGGTTGAGTCGTGCCGACCACAATATCTGCGCCATATTCGCTAGGGGATGGCAGAACGCCAAGTGAAATTGGATCAATACCAATAATGACTTCGGCCCCAGCATCGTGGGCAATCTTCGCTATCTCTTTAGCTTCACTTTCAATTACGCCTAGATAATTTGGATTATCGAAGTAAACAGAAGAGACATCCTTTGAAATCTTTGCCTTTAGATCATCAAGGTTAATTCGGCCAGTTTTTGAATCAGTATCGACCATTACGATTTCAAGGTAACCATCTAATTCTGGGTAACCACAGTAGGTTTTGAAAACCGCCAGGCGTTCTGGATCAATTGAAGATTGAACTAAAACTTTTCCGCGCTTATTAATTCTTGCTGCCATGCGAATTGCGTGACCGCCAGCTGTTCCAAAGCTGTAGAGCGGTAGACCAACGAATTCCATTCCTACTAATTCACCGATCTGGCTCTGGAATTCAAACCAGACCTGATTTCGACCATGATCGGAAGATGGAGTTCCCCAAACCGGGGTCAGGAATTCAGTTCTTGTGACCATCTCATCGCAAATAGCTGGAACGTAATGTTGCCAGCAACCTGCACCAAGGAAATTTAGATTCTCTTCGGCAGAAGAATTCTTTCGAAGAATTCTTGTTAGATGCTTGTAGAGCGCAGCTTCGGAGGGAATTTGTGGATCAAAATTCCAGTCGCCCTTGAAGATATGATCTTTTGGAATCTGCTCAAATAATTCGTCAATGTCGGTTACGTTTGCAACCTTTAACATTTCATTGAAGCTCGCTTCCGCAGAGTTAGCCATAAAAGGATGGGGAGTTGGCAGGTCTTTATTCTTTTCCATCGTTACTTCCCTTTCAGTTCTGCGAACATATCAACTGGCTTTAACGCTATTTGGAGCAAATCCTGATGAGACAACTTTACATACTAGGGTTCGATTTTTCGCAACGTGAACTTGAATAAAATCTGGGAATAGCTTCTCGGAAAGCGCATCTTCAAAGTCCACATAAAGCCGGGTTGGCACGGTTGCGGTCATTTTGCTGGCACTCGCTAACACAAATGCATTTTCTGCCCCAATGCGAGACATGACCTCGTGGCTCAACTGTTGGTTACCTCTGCCCAGCAAGAAGCCTTGCCCACCGATAACACCTAGAAAGATAAATGGCGCTGCTCCTTTTGAATGTGAACTTATAAGCCCAAGTATCTGGCTCTCATCAAGATCCTTCCCAATAAGTTCGCCATTGAACAGCGCATCTACTCCAGCAAGTGAGTGATCTGAATCAGTAACGCCCAATTCATTTAAAATTAATTTGGCGCTTCTGCCAGGGCCAAAAAAGTAGAGCCGATCCGTAGAGATCTCAACGGCTAAGTGTTTTGCTAGCTCGGAAAGCGCAACATCGCTGCTTGCATTGGAATTAACCTTTGGACTAGTTATCTTGCTTGGCGCTGAAAAGGTTTTAGCACTTCCAAAGTAATGGGATTGAGAGTAATCAAGTTGCGAATCGGTGAGATCTAAAATTTCAGTAT
>Ga0315900_10001906_pt1 | contig 32851 bp, 60 predicted proteins | sample LakEriMetagenome_FD_203521 | JGI IMG/M metagenome (GOLD analysis project Ga0315900, IMG submission 203521) | Freshwater fungal communities from buoy surface, Lake Erie, Ohio, United States - Buoy 12 MA114 | ecosystem: Environmental > Aquatic > Freshwater > Lake > Lake biofilm | place: USA: Lake...
TAAGCAGAAATGCCGAGTTTAATGTCCTAGAACCGATAACGGCAGGAAAAAGGAAGAATATGTTGATTGATAAAGAAGACGAGTCGCTAAGTGAGTTAGACATAGTTGAGGAACAAAATCAACTACCCCAAGCACCGACTATCGCTGAACTACCTGAGAAATACAGGCAAAAGAGTTTAGATGAAGTCATCAAAATGCACCAAGAGGCTGAAAAGTTAATTGGCAAGCAAGCGCAAGAGGTAGGTGAAGTTCGTAAACTTGCAGATGAACTCATAAAGCAGAACCTTAGTTCTAACAAACAACCTATTGAGCAAGATGAGCCTGAAGTAGATTTCTTTGAGAATCCGAAAGAGGCAATTCGTAAGACAGTTGATAGTCATCCTGATGTAGTAGCGGGTCGCCAAGCGGCTAACGACTTCAAAAAGATGCAGATTCAACAGAAGTTAGCGCAAAACCATCCTGATTTTGGGCAGATTGCACAAGATACGGACTTTCAGAATTGGGTGAAATCTTCACCTATTCGGTTAGGGTTATATGCGAGAGCAGATGGTGAGTTTGACTATGACAGTGCTAATGAGTTGTTATCGACTTACAAGCAACTAAAGGGTGTTAAGGCTAAACAGACTAGCGATGCGGGTGAAACCCAACGCAAGACTAACCTTAAAGCCGCCGCAGTTGATGTAGGTGGTACTGGAGAGAGTTCTAAGAGAGTTTATAGAAGGGCTGACCTTATTCGGCTGAAGATGACTGACCCGAACCGATACGAAGCCTTGTCTGACGAAATCATGCAAGCCTACGCTGAAGGTAGGGTTAAATAACTTAACTTATCGTTTTTTGGAGATTTAACATGGCTAATACAGCATTTTCCCCCACCAATTCGGTGACAGTAACAACCGCTGACAAATTCATCCCTGATATTTGGTCAGATGAAATCGTAGCGGCTTACAAAAAGAACCTAGTTTTAGCAAACTTGGTAATGAAGATGAACTTCAAGGGCAAGAAAGGTGACACTGTTCACATTCCTGCACCTACTCGTGGCACTGCTAATGCCAAAGTTGCTACTGATGCAGTTACTTTGATTGCCGCTACTGAGTCAGAAGTAACAATATCTATCAACAAGCACTATGAATATAGCCGCTTGATCGAAGATATTGTCGAGGCACAAGCCCTGAACTCTATGCGTAACTTCTACACATCAGACGCAGGTTATGCCTTGGCTCGTCAAGTCGATACAGACTTGGTGCAGTTGGGTCGTTCTGCAAATGGTGGTACAGCAGGAGCCGCCGCTTATGCCGCCGCCTACATTGGTGGTGATGGCACGACAGCGTATGTTGCCGCAAACAACAACGAGTCTGCTTTGACTGATGCGTCAATTCGCCGCACTATTCAGCGTTTGGATGACAACGATACTCCTATGGACAATCGTTTCTTCCTCATTCCTCCCTCAAGCCGTAACACATTGATGGGTCTTGCCCGTTATACAGAGCAGGCTTTTGTGGGTAATGGCAACGCTATCCGCACTGGTGAAATCGGTAACTTGTATGGTATCCCTGTGTTCACTTCTAGCAACGCTGATACGACTTCTGGTTCAGGAGCCGCCCGTGTTTGCTTGATGGGTCATAAGGACGCTATGGTTCTGGTTGAGCAAGTTGGCATCCGTTCACAAGTTCAATACAAGCAAGAATACCTTGCTACATTGTTCACTTCTGACACACTGTATGGTGTTGCCGCCTTGCGTAATGCCGCCACTGTTGGAGCCGCTAAGTCTTCAGCAATGTTTGCATTAGCAGTGCCAGCCTAATTGCAGTTGCGCCCCCTGCCCTAGTGGTGGGGGGACTTTTTTAAACTAATTAGGAGAAATTATTATGGCAACAGCAAGTGCAGTTGTGACTCGTAGAGGCAATGACAGTTTTCGGGGTTTATTCTCTGATACTTGGTCAGTTGTTTGTACTTTAAATGCTGGTTCATTAGTTGATGGTGCTGGTGAAACAGATGATGTAACAGTTCCAGGCGTTGCCTTGGGTGACATGGTTCTTTGTGCATCTTTGGCTGTGGATTTGGTTGGTTTGACTGTGACGGGTTATGTCTCAGCCGCCAATACTGTCAAATTCCGTATCCAAAACGAATCAGGTTCTACCGCAGACTTGGCATCAGCCACTATGGACATTATTATTGTCCGTATGGTTTAAAGATCGGGGGGCTTGTCCCCCCTTTCTTCATTAAGGATTTATATGGCTTTGTTCAGATGCAATCAATCAGGTAATGTTGTTGAGTTCAGACAGGACTACGACATTGTTGAGATGCGTAGACATCCCGAATACACAGAGGTTGATACTTCTGCTGTTGTGGAGGTTGAGAAGGTTGATGGAACAAGGCAGACGCTAACTTTGAAAAAACCTATGGGTAGACCCCGTAAGGAACAATTGTTATGAGTGATATTGATGCTAGAGATTTTGGCAAGTTAGAGGCACAGGTTGCCTCCTTGCAGGCCGAAGTTCACCAATTGGCTAACGATGTCAAGGCTCTCCTTGAGTTGGCAAACAAGTCAAAAGGTGGCTTTTGGATGGGTATGACCATCGCTTCTATGGCGGGTGGCGTAATTACATTTGTTGCTGGTAAGTTACTTAAATAAGGGGAAATCCTATGCCGATGGTTGGAAAAAAGAAGTTTGCCTACTCTGAAAAAGGCGAAAAAGAAGCAAAAGAATATGGCAAGAAAAAAGGTCTTCCTGTGACCATTATGGTTGCTGTTGGTAAGCCAAAAGGTATGCCTATGCGTGGTCAGCGCACTGCAACTAACATGATGAAGAAAACAGGGAGAGGCAAATGAGTTCATTATCTGCGGCAAGAACCCTATTAAGTGCTGTAACAGCAACTGGTGCTTCTACTGCCGTCCAAATTGATGGTGGTCAGCCCGTATTCATGCAAGTCTCTGGAATTACAAGTGCAACTGTTGTTTTGCAAGGTAGTCTAGATGGTAGTAATTGGGCAACCCTTGGTTCTGCTTTGACTGCTGATGGAATGGTTACTATTGCCAATGCACCTAAATATGTACGGGCAAACTGTACAGTTTATGTAACTGGCACTATCACGGCTAAGATTCTTTACTGATATGAAAAAGACCAAAGCACAAGCCAAGATTAGCAAAGTCATGCGTGAGTACAAGGCAGGTGATTTGCACTCAGGCAAGGGTGGTAAGGTTGTTAAGTCTCAGAAACAAGCCATAGCAATTGCCCTATCAGAGGCTGGTAAGGCGAAGAAGAAATGAAACAAGGACTTTATGCCAATATCAATGCCAAACAAGCAAGAATTAAGGCTGGCTCTGGTGAGCGTATGCGGAAAGTTGGTAGCAAAGGTGCGCCAACTGCCAAAGCGTTTATTGAGTCTGCTAAAACTGCAAAGAAACCAAAAAAGGTGAAGTGATGAAAACTCCCGCTTGGCAACGCTCCGAAGGTAAAAATCCTAAAGGAGGGTTGAACTCCAAGGGAAGATCATCTTATAATGCGGAAACTGGTGGTAATTTAAAAGCACCAGTAAAGTCGGGGGATAACCCTCGCAGAGCAAGTTTCTTGGCTCGTATGGCTGGCAACGATGGCCCTGAGTACAAGGATGGTAAACCGACAAGACTGCTTCTTTCGCTTAAAGCATGGGGTGCATCCTCAAAGGCTGACGCAAAGGCAAAGGCTAAGTCTATTTCTGAACGAAATAAGGCAAAAGCGAAATGAGAGCATTATCAGTTGGAGTTAGTCCCACAGCGGCAGTAGACACAACAGTGTATACCTGTCCTAGAGGCTATTACTCTAAATTTACTGTAATGTATATACACAATACAGGCGGGTCTACCAAGCATATAACTGTTCAATGGTTTGACGCAAGTGCTAATACCACTCTTGATATATTGACCCAATACGATTTCTCATCAAAAACCTATTTGCAGTTTGATGGCAATGCCTACATTGTGTTTGAAGAAGGTGATAAGTTAAAAATAACTACTCAGTCTGCAAGTTCATTCAGTTTTATAGCCACATTTGAAGAAGAAGGGTTGACTAGAGCATGACCTACCTAGAACTTGTAAACGATGTGTTAGTGCGCCTCAGAGAGCCTGTAGTCACCACTTTCAACGAAACCACCTATTCCACTTTGATTGGCAAATTTGTCAATGATGCAAAGCGTCAGATTGAGGATGCTTTTGCTTGGAATGTATTAGGTCAGACAATTACCCTGTCTACTACTTCTGGCACATATTCCTACTCTTTAACTGGTTCTGGTCAGAAGTTCCAAGTTCAAGATGTGATAAATGCAACAAGCAATGTTGGTATGAAGAATATCGACTTTGTTAGTATGAATCGGTATCAGAACTTCTCTACCCCTATAAATGGTATTCCATCGAATTACGCTTTTGATGGCGTAGATAGTAATGGCGATACTAAAGTAACTCTCTATCCCCGTCCTGATGGCGTGTATAGCATCCCATTTGCTTTAACTATCCCACAAGCCACTTTGACTGCTGATTCAACTGTGGTGAAAGTTCCTGATACTTTGGTGTCTCAAAATGCCTATGCTCGTGCTTTGGTTGAGCGTGGTGAAGATGGTGGACTGTCTTCTTCAGAGGCATATAACTTATATAGAGCAATGTTGTCTGACCACATAGCATTGGAAGGCACACGTTACCCTGAGAATCAGGAGTTTGTCTCTATATGACGCAAAGATTGCAGACCTTTAGTGTTCAAGCGCCAGGTTTCTTTGGGCTAAATACGCAAGACTCACCTCTTACTTTAGAGGCGGGATATGCGGCTATTGCCACAAACTGCGTGATTGACCAATATGGACGTATTGGCGCACGAAAAGGCTTCTCAAGGGTTAATTCATCCTCTGGCAACTTAGGTGCAAACGATATTAAAGTCATCCATGAGTTAGTGCAACTTGATGGAACGCTAACTGTATTGTTTGCTGGAAACAACAAGTTATTTAAGTTGGATGGCTCAAACGCTGTTGTAGAACTCACCTATGGGGGAGGGGGTACAGCCCCAACTATCACAGCAAGCAATTGGCAATGTGCTTCTTTAAATGGAATAACCTATTTCTTCCAATCTGGTTTTGATCCTTTGATCTATGACCCTGCCGTAAGTACAACTACTTATAGGCGTGTGTCTGAGAAGACGGGATATACAGGCACAGTTCCTTTGGGAAACATTGTGATCTCTGCTTTTGGTCGCTTGTGGGTGGCTGATACTACGGCAGACAATGTAACGATTAGTTTCTCTGACTTGTTGGCAGGGCATAACTGGACTGCTGGAACATCTGGAACTCTTGATGTTTCTAGGGTTTGGGCTAATGGTGCAGATCAGATCATGGGGTTGGGCGCACACAATAATTACTTGGTTATCTTTGGTAAACGTCAGATATTAGTCTATCAAGGGGCAACAACCCCTTCCACAATGTCATTGGCTGACACCATAGGCAACATTGGTTGTTTATCAAGGGATTCCATAGTTTCTACTGGTTCAGACATTGTTTTCTTGTCTAACTCAGGTGTGCGTAGTTTGATGCGTACTATTCAAGAGAAGTCTGCACCTTTGCGTGACTTGTCTAAGAATGTTCGTAATGATTTGATGAATTATGTTGCATCAGAGACATTGGCAAACATTAAGGCTGTTTATTCAGAAGTTAATGCTTTTTATCTTTTAACCCTTCCTGTTGCAAAACAAGTCTATGTATTTGATACAAAGGCTCAGTTACAGGATGGTTCATCAAGGGTAACAACTTGGGATTCTATTGAGCCAACTGCTCTTTTGTCTCGCAGAAATGGTGATTTACTGATTGGTAAGAATGGGTATGTTGGTAAGTATGGGACATATCTTGACCATGCTTCTACCTATCGTTTTCAGTATTACACAAACTATGCTGACCTTGGTGATCAGAACATTACATCAATCCTAAAGAAGATTTCGGTTGTTGTTATTGGTGGAACTAACCAAATATTGACAATCAAATGGTCTTATGACTTTTCAGGTCAATATTATGCAACGCAGGCGCAAATTCCTATTTCAACAATTGCAGAGTATGGAATTGCTGAATATGGTGCAAATGGTAGTCCAGTAGCATACTATTCAACAGGCATACAGATTGGAACTTTGATTGGTCAAGCGTCTGGATTTGGCAAGGTTGTGCAAACGGCTTATGAGATTGAAATCAATGGCTCGGCTATCAGTATCCAAAAGATTGAGATTCAGGCTAAAAACGGAAAACTTGGGTAAGGAATAAACATGGCAAATTACACGAAAACCACCAACTTTGCGGCTAAAGATGCGCTTGCGTCAGGCAATGCTTCCAAGGTTGTCAAAGGTACTGAAATCGACACAGAGTTTACTAATATCCAAACTGCTATTGCTTCAAAGGCAGATGGAACATTTACGAACTTCTCGTTTGTTGAAGCATCTAATGTCTTGTATATCTACAATATAGCAACGCCTGTGGCAAAGATTGATGCCTCTGGTAACTTGACTGTGATTGGCAACATTATTGCGAATGGATCAATGTAATGAAAGCATCAGAAATCATAAAAGCAGATGCGGTCAAACGCAAAATTGACCCTAATAGGGCGTTACTTGCTGTAAATCAGTCTGTCAAAAACAAGTCTGGTATTTTGATGCAAGAGAATGACTCTGTTCTTTTGGTGCGTAAGATTAACCCAACATCAGCAGAAATTCATTTGTTTACTGAAGACAATCCTACGACATTGGCTAGGGCTGTTATTGGCTTTGTCAGGAGAGGCAAGGCGTTAGGCATTAAGACTGTCTACGGGAAAGCAGATAACAAAGGAATTGTTGAACTGATGAAACGTCTTGGTTTGGATGTACAAGCATCTGACTTGCCACAGTACAACTGGAAGGCAAATATATGAGAAATAGTCTTGCTTTATTAGGTATACCAGACCTCCCCATTCGTGCGTTTCGCCATGTGGGAGACAGAAGAATTCAGCCCCAAGGTGGTGGTGGTGGAATTATTAACGAGATCATAGAAGCACCAGGCAATATTGTTGAAAGTGCATCAGAGACTTTGGCTGATGTTGATGACACAGTAAATCAAGAAATCCCAGGCGGTTGGGCAACTGTTATAAATGTTGCAACAGCAGGACAAGCGACTCCTTATGTATCAGCGGCTCAAGCGGCAGTTGCATTAGATAAAGGTGCAAGTCTTGAAGATGTTGCTAAAAACTATGCTATTAGCCAAGCCGCTGGTCAGGTTGGTGGTGCAGTAGGCGCAGAAACAGGCTCTACTTTAGCGGGCAATGTGGCTAGTGGAACTACTGGTGGATTATTGAGTGGCGCAACGCCAGAGCAAGCATTAACGGGTGGATTAACAAGTGGTGCAATAAGCCAAGTAACACCATCTACTTTATTAAGTTCTGGTGGAACTTCAGGACAAGGAACAACGGGAGCAAATAACATGGCAGTTGATGATTACACATATTATGGTGGCGGTGACGCTTTTGACACAACAAGTGGATTATTTTCGCCAACCACAATCCCTGCACAGGACATAACTGGTGGCGAGGGTTTCTACGATACAGGTAGTGCGCCTTATACCCAAGAACAAATTGATGCCCTAATTCCCCAAACTTATACAAGTGACCTTGGGACACCTTCTACTTTAGATGCGGCTACACAAGCATATCTTAGACGAGCATTATCGGCTGGTGGTAGTGCGGCTCAAAGCGCAATGAACTTCCTAAGTCAAAAGGGCATTGTTCAAGGCGGTTTGGGAACTGCCGCTAACTTAATGCAGTTGCAAGCGGATAGAGAAGCGGCACAGCAAGCACAAGCAAGAATAGGTCAAGCGACACAACAAGCGGTTGCTGGTTCACAGTTTAGACCCGTTGGAACAACTACTCGTTTTGGCACATCTCAGTTCCAAATTGACCCAACTACTGGTCAATTAACAAGTGCAGGGTATACAGCCGCACCTGAGATCACTTCTGCCCAAAATCGTTTATTGGGACTTGGTGCTAGTTATTTAGCGCAGTCTCCTGAAGAGGTTGCTCAACAATATATATCTAAGCAATATGACTTGCTTGATCCTAGCCGTCAAAGACAGTTGGCTGGCATTAGAAACCAACAATTCCAAACAGGTCGTGGTGGTTTGTCAGTAGGTTCAACTGGTTTGCGTCCAAGTGGCGCACAAGGTTTGATGGGTGCTAATCCTGAATTAGAAGCCTATTACAACGCTTTAGCACAACAAGATGCTCAGTTGGCGGCACAAGCACAACAAGCGGGTCAACAACAAGTTACCTTTGGTACAGGTTTGTTTGGTGAGGCTGGTAAGTTAGAGACTATGGCACAACAACCATTTACTCTAAGCCAAGGACTTGCCCAACAATCATCTGCGGCTGGTGCAAGGGCAGGTCAACTAGGTATACAAGGCAATGTTTATGGCAATGCCATAGGCTTGTCTGCGGCTAATACTACTAACCCATATGCAACAGTTCTTGGTGGATTAAGTAGTCCAACATCATTGTTGGCACAAGGTTTAGGGTCATACTTTGGCTCTACCGCACCAACAACAGGTGGAATAACAAGTCAAGGGATGATGTCACCAACAATAGACCCCTATGGTAACTATGTGCCGCTTGGCTACGCAAACTTTTAAGGAGTAATCATGGCAACAGATATCGTAGGTGGATTGTTTGGAATTACTCCTCAATCATATGAGAGACAGCAATATGAGCAATCATTAAGAGAAGGTCAATCATTTGGTACACCCCAAGGTCTTTATGCTTCTGCCGCACAACTAGGTCGTGGCATTGGTGGTGCTTTGGGTGCTGAAGACCCACAGTTAAAACTCATAAGCGCACGAAATGCTGTGATTCAAGGTATTGATTTAAATAATCCAGAAGCCCTACAAGCCGCATCTGCAAGACTTGCCCAAATTGGTGATATGCAAGGTGCTTATGGTTTAGCAGAGGTTGCTCAAAAACGTGCTGAATCTCAAGCAACTATTGGTTTGCGTGAAGCACAGGCTAAGAAAGCCAATGAATATCAGATGGCAACTACATCCTCTGAGCGTAATCGCAAGTTGATTTCAGAAGCAGATGTTGCTTTAAAAGAAGGTAGACCACTAAGTGCAACGCAAGAAAGTGCTTTGAGATATCAAGTTGCTCAAGAACTAAAGCCAAAAATATTCCGTGATAACACAACAGGCGAACTAACCACAATTGATCCGTTAAACATTGGTTTAGCCGCCCCGAATGTTGCTAAATACTTGAAACTTGCTGAGACAACAGGAACTGCTGGTGGTGTTACTACCATTCAAACTCCTGAATCTCAAGAAGCAAAGGTTTCTCAAGCAGAAGCCTTAAACGAATTGACTAGCCGAACGAAAGACATTAAGGATGTTATTGGTGAAACTAAAAAGTTGATTAGTGGCTACACAACAGGATATGGAAGTTTCTTATCTGTATTGCCATTAACAGAAGCAAAAACGCTTCAAAACAATTTAGATAGCATAAAAGCCAACTTGTCCTTGTCTCAACTTACTGCTTTGAAAGAGGCTAGTAAAACTGGTGCATCTGGTCTTGGACAAGTTACTCGTAATGAGTTTGAGGCTTTGCAAAGCACTATTGCCAAACTTGACCCACAATCTAAATCATTTGCGGATGATCTTGATAAAGTTGATAAAACATATACAAGGTTATTGAAACAACTTGAAAGTAAAACTGTAAGGGCAGAAGAGCGTGTTAAAGCAACGCAACCTAAGAAGCCTGAAGTGCCTGGACTTGCGCCATCTGATGTTGCTCCACAAAAAAGTAGGTTCTCTGGTTTGAATCCTGAGTTAAAAGCAGAAGAATCTGTAAGTGGTCAAACTAAAAAAGGTACTAAGTACCAAATCATGCAATAACGGAGTAAATAATGCCTAAATATCTTATTGAAGGTAAGACAGTTGTAACTGAAACTCCATTGTCTGAAGACGAAATAGATGAAATTGCATCATCTATTAAGCCATCTATGCCTGTTGCACAGCCTACACAACAGCCTTCTATGATGCAGGAATTGGGTCGTCAAGCGGGTCTGTTTGGTCGTGCGGCTTATGAAGGTTTAACTGCGCCTGCAACAGTTACTTTAGAGGGTTTGCGTAGTGCGTACAACCTTGGTGCAAATATAGTTGGTTCTGAAAGTAGATTGCCTTCTGTTGCTCAAGCCCAAAGTCAAATGTTAACCAAGGCTGGTTTGCCAGAGCCTCAAGGTATGCTTGAAAGAGCAGTTCAAACTGGTACGCAAGCAATGATGGGTACAGGCACAGTAGCGGCACTTGCTCCTAAAGTCCCTGCATTGGCGGCTAATCTTGCACAACAAATACCTGCATCTGGTATGGCTGGTTTAGTGGCTCAACCTGTGGCTGAAGCAACTAAAGAAGCAACTGTTGGCGTTCTTGGAGAAGCAGGAAGCGACTTTGCGGCTACGATTGCCGCTATGGGTGTTGGTGCAAAAGTAGGTGCAAAAACAGCAGATATTGCTGGCATGGCAACAGGTGGTAAAGCACCAAGACTCTACACAATGGACGAGGTTCGTCAAAATGCTACACGTTCATATAACGCTATGGAACAGGCTGGTGTTTATATCAAGCCAAAAAGTGTTCTTGGAATGGTTGATGACATTGAAGCAAATCTCAATTCAAATCAATATATTCCTCAAAATGATCCAAAGGTAGCCAATACATTATCAAAAATGCGAGATATTGTTGGCAATAGGTTTGTGTCTTTTCCTAAATTAGAGGAATTACGCAAAATGGCTAACAACTTGCGTAGCGATACTGACCCAAATACTAGACGGCTTGGCAATGTAATGATTGGCTCTGTGGACGAGTACATCACCAAATTAAATGGTAGCGATGTATTTGCAAGTACTGGAAAACTTGATGAGGCGGTTAAAAGCGTAATGTCTGCAAGAAAAGACTGGCGTAACCAAGGTCGTGCCGAGGTTCTTCAAGACGCACTTGATGTTGTTAATGCCAAACTTGCTGATCCAAAGGCTTCTGAGAGTGAGTTGATTCGCAGAGGGTTTATCAATATTGCGGCAAGCAAAAACAAAATGAACTTGTTTTCTGAGTCTGAGCAAAATGTGATTAAGTCTGTTGCAAAAGGCGGCTCACTTGATCCAGTATTGTCGTTTGTTGGACAATTTAGCCCACTTAGAGCAAAACTTGTTACTGGAGGAATAATGGGTGCGGTTGGCACACAAAGTCTTCCTACCGCATTAGGAATGGCTGGAGCAGGTCTAACGGCTGACACTCTACAAAGTGTAATGCGTAGAAGAGCGGCAAATTTGGCAGTTAAACAGATAGCATCTGGTGCTACTCCATCACAGCAACCTAACTTTGGCTATTCAGGCTTGCTAGGAACTACCTTGGCTAACCCACAGCCACAGGAGTAACCCATTGATCCTTTTTCTCTCCTCATGTTGGCACAAGGTGCAGTTGGCTTTATTAAGCAAGGCTGTGCAATGCTCCATGAGGGGCGAATGGAACTTGAAGGTGCTAAGAAGACAGTTGAAGGTGTCCTTGCAGATGTCAAGGCAATCAAGGGCATTTGGCAGTGGCTCATTGGCCTACTTAACCCAAAACCCAAGTCCAAATCAACAGAAGAAGCCCCCAAGCCTCTGGCGAAAGCGAAGGTTGCCGCTAAGAAGCAACAGTCTTATGAGGAGATGGAACTCTTACTCATTAAGGACATTGGTGAGAAACTTGGTCTTTTATTCGATACACAACAGCAAATCAACAATTACTATCGGTCGCTAGAGGAAGAATCAAAGAATGTCTATGATCCTGACCAAAATAGTAGCAAGAAAGCGATTGAGAGGACTCTAATTGAGTTGCAACTTGAGAAACTTATGGAGCAAGTTAGGGAGGCGATGGTGTATGCGCCCCCTGAGTTGAAGGACTTGTATAGCAGATTCTTGAAGATGTATGCAAAAATTGAGCAAGAGCAAGAGTGGGCGAGATCGGAGATGATTCGTAGAGCAAGGATAGAGCGTTGGAGACAAGAACAAATGGAGATTCGCCAGATTGAGATGATAAGTGGATTGGTTGCTGTTGGGTTTATTTCATTGATCTTTGGGTGGCTGATGTGGCAACTGCAAAACTTATCTGGTGGGTTTTAATTGGAGTGATGCTCTGTGTTGTTGTTGGCGCAACCTCAATGGCTTATGTGGAGACTCTTTACATGAAAGCACAACTCAAGCGTGAGATAAAAGAATTGCGTAAATTGAAACAAGAACTGAAAGAAACCAAATGAAGTATGTCTTGTTGCTGTTATTGCTAGTGGGATGCGATGACCGCTATCGGTATTATTGCCAAGACCCAAAGCACTTCTCTGCCAAGCGTTGCCAACGCCCAGACTGCCAATTCACCCAAGATTGTCCTGATTACCTCGTAGCACCTATATTGGAGAAACAAGTTGTCCAACCCCCACAAATTCCAAATCAATCGGCTTCTGAGCCAAGAGGAAATTGAAATACGAGTTTGGGCTTGCGTAGTCCTAATCGTAACAATCATCCTTGCTGGTATCGTTATCTTCATGCTGTATAGCCTAGCCTTTGTGGTTCAGCCTATCAAGAGCATGGCTCCGATTGACCAAGCGTTTGCCAAGATGCTAAACGACATTGTTTTGTTAATCGTTGGCGGCATAGGTGGCGTAATGAGCCGTAAGGGTGTGCAGACTGTCTCTGAGAAACTATCTGCTACTGCACCACCACCACCCCCTCCTAGCACCCCTACCCCACCCCCTGCGCCTCCTGCCACTTCTACTTGGACATCGCCTTCAGGTGCATTGCCAGCATGGGTTAATCCTCCTTTAGACGAGGAATGGAGAGCACCACCACCACCTACTACTCCACCTGACTATATTGACCCTGAGAAGGAGAAAATAGCCAATGAGAGGGCATTAGCGAGGGCTGATCAATGATTCCTAATCCTTGGATGATTTTGGGTGCTATCTTGGTGGCTGTGAGCGTGTATTTCTATGGACACCATAAGGGATGGGATGATCGTGATATTGAGATGCAAGCAGAGATTGCTGTCAAGAACGAGGAAGCCCGTGTAAAAGAGCAAGAACTCACTAAACAACTTAATGAAAACTCAACCAAGTTACAGGAGGCCAATAATGCCATTACTGAAAAACAGTCTAGTCTTGATCGTGCTATTCGTGCTGGTAGGGTGCGCCTCCCGTCCACAAGTTGCGTACAAACCAGTTCAAGTCCCACCCCTGCCAGCGGAGATAGCGCAAAAGCGGGAAGCGAATCTGACACAGAGGTTCTCAGACTTATTGCTCAAATCATCGCAGACGGAGACAAAGCCATCAACCAACTCAACGCCTGTATCGACAGTTACAACAAAGTGATGGAGGCTGTAAATGGTAAATAGTGAACAACTAAAACAACTCCATATTGGTGCGGAGTGGGTAGATGCTCTTAATGAGACATTTGCTCGTTTTAACCTGACTACAAACAACCAGAAGGCTATGTTTATTGGTCAATGTAGCCATGAATGTGGTAACTTCCGCACACTAGAAGAGAATTTAAACTATCGTGCAGAGACTTTGATGAAGTTATGGCCTAAACGCTTCCCTAGTCTAGAGTTTGCAAAGCAGTACGAGAAGAATCCTAAAAAGATTGCAAATAGCGTGTACGCCAGCCGTATGGGAAACCGAGATGAAGCATCAGGTGACGGGTATCGGTTCAGGGGAAGAGGTGCGCTTCAATGCACAGGACATAGCACGTATTTCCACGCAGGGAAAGCATTGGGTGTTGATTTTGTTATGCAACCTGATCTTGTTGCAACCCCTAAATATGCCGCCCTCACAGCGGGTTGGTTTTGGGATACCCACAAACTCAATCCTCCAGCGGATGCCCTTGACTACACTAAAGTCACCAAGATAATCAATGGCGGCACGATAGGTCTAGATGACCGCATAAAGCACGTTCAACAGGCTTTAGCGGTATTGGGTTAGTCTTTGTCCCAACTGAGGTAGAAGACTGCTACTAATACGCCTATCCCGATGCAAGCACCAAGGCCAAGCAGAACAATCAAAGTAAGTATGTTTTCTAACATCACTTAACCTTGCTCCTGATTACATCCTCAAAGCATTTAAAGAGGGTTAGGACTGCACTTACAAAGGCAGGTGCAATCATTCCTGCTACAAAGATTAAGACTTCACTCATGGTAGTTTCCTTCAAATGGTATTAACTCGGACTGTCTGACTGAATAATACTCCCCATTGCCTACGTCAAACAAGTTATCTTCTAGTAGGAAATCCTTGCTGTTTATCCATCCAACTAGGCGAACACAAGTGTTGTGTATCTCTGTCAGGACAAAAACATCAACTGGTTTAGTGTTAGACCAGACAACAGCATTAAGATGACCCCCAATTTTGCTTGTGCATTTAACATCTATCGTCTTACCCTTGCGGGTTACTAGATCAGCACCAAACTTCCTGAAGTCACAATTTAGATCAAATGGCAACTTGAGGAACTTGGCAACTGCATATTCGGTTATTACCCCGTTTATGGATATTTGCAAACCATCTAAGGACTTATCCTGTTTGCGGTCTTGTGCGTGTTGGCTAGTAATGTGGTTGCGTAACTTACCAATGTAGTTACAAATCATAATCTCAGTAGCCGTCAGAGGCACATCGATGTATTCTTGATTGTGTTTGTCACGCATATTAAAAGGTGGGGTACTCGCTACACCGACATTTGGGAGTCCAAACCTGTTGTGTCAGCATCCGCTTTCCCCCTTTTAGATCAGAAGGGGATATCGCTATCCTCTAAATTCTTAGCAACTGGTTTGCTTGCTGGTGGCTGTGCATCCCTTGGAGATACTGCCAAGCCCATGAACTTGCCTGTTTTGCCTTCTTTTATCCAAGCAGATAGCCAATACTCGTTGCCATCTACCATGATGTTTCCTTTGTAATCAGGATGCTTTTCATTTTCTTTCTTGTCGTTCTTAAAAAGAACACCTGAGTTATCACGTTTTTCCATATTAACCTCTCAATTGATTTAACTTATTAACTTTGTCATCCACTTCCGCTAAGAACTGAATAACCTCTCCTTCTAGTTCAGCAATGTACTTGTCATCTCTGGGTACACGTTTTATGAACAACTGAAGTTCTTTTGGCATCCGTGGGTCAAAACTCACGAAATCACACCAATAACGTCCTGTGCAAGCCAATTGCCATTGCATCTGATCGTAGTATTTCTTGGCTATTTCCTCACCTAGCAAGGTGGAAATATGTTGGGCTGTGCCAGGGCATTTTATTTCCAAACAACCTAATGATCCATTATTTATATCTACCAAAAGTCCATCAGGAGAGGCGGCAGACATAGGAATTGTTGGATGGTCAATAGCACCTACCTCGTCCACCAAAACGCCTGTTTTAGCCTCGTATGCGGCTCTAGCAAATGGTTCATTGGTTGTTCCCCATTCCATTGCCGCATTTGTGTATGACTCAGCGACTTGGTTTGTCATGCGCTCGACTACCAACTGCGCCATGTAGTTAGCCCTACTGGTGCTGTAACCTGACTTTGTTTTAGCAACGATGTCAGAGATGCGTGATGCAGTAGCCTTGCCACAGCGTTGTGCAAACCATTCTGGCGAACCCTGGATTATTTCTTCACTCATGTTTTTCCTTTAGTTTGACTGCCATTGGGATGCAATGAGCAAAATATTTAACCAAATCAGACGCAATTTGAGGCAGGTCATTGACATACCAATACACGCCTTGATTTACTTTTACGGGTTTTGCTTTGGAAATCTTTTCAAGAAAAGAAGCAGACAAAGTTAATCCGTAATAGCCACTTAAATCTGTTGTAGAAAAAACCTTTTTTCCATCAATAACTTTTGTATCACTCATGGCTGTCTCTCCTCCATCATAATATCTGCTATTTGATAAGCCCTGTGAGCAAACTCATCCATACTTGCTTTTAAAGATGGCTCTGAAATCAATGCTTGCATAGCCTTTGCCGCAAAGTAATCACGCAATGTCATTCCGTGTTCGCCTTCTGATAAATCGAAGTGCATTGCTGGAAATGCTGGAATATTACTCATTTCAACTCCTTTTTCTTAGCATCTTTAGCCGCAATCATCTTGGTCTGCCATGCTTTGTTTCCATCGCAATCCGCAAACGCCCTGATGTAAATATCTTTTAGTTCATCAACTGTTGTTGTAGCCTCAATAGCCGCAATGTAGTCAAGCATCTTTCCTTCATCTGGAGTGCCTTCATCGCTCTCTCCTTCTGGCAAATCTTCACCCGCATAAATATACAAACCCAAACCATGCAACGACAAAGCCTTAGTCATACAACGCATGATGGCTGTATTGACTGCAAATGCGTCTGGGTTAGGGATTGCTTTGTTGCGATAGTCCATCACGGGAAGTTGGCAAGTCATTGGTTTGCCAAACAATGTGACTGTTACGAACACCATTGCTGTGCCGTTGATGTCCATAAAGCACTTATCGCCAAACATTTCTATCTTGTAGATTGCTTCAGGATCGGCCTTTAAAGCCTCTGCCCAAGCCCATGCCCATGATAGGTATGTAAGATTGTTTTTCTTCTCTGTATGCTCGTTGACGTTTGTCTTGAGCATTGCTAACACTTGTTCACTATTCATCATTAACTCCTTTTTAAATATTCACTATGTTTAACTTGCTGTTCACCTATCCAATGACTGAGCATAACCAGATCATTCTGTATTGCGCTTATGTCTTGGATGAACCCATCATACTTCTTGTTCAAACATTTTTTATCTAGGGTTTTCACCGATTGTTCTATTCTCATTAGTATGGTTGAGTAGTCGTTCAAAAGTATCTCCAAAGTGCGTATGCAATCATGCTGATAACAGCAATTAGGCCAAACAAAACGGGTAAATCATTGATGTGAGGTGCTGAGTAATACGCTCCCTCAAAGATGCCTTCATTGACATAATCCTTTGGGAACGCTTCCTGTAATGTTCGAGCAAACATACGGGTTGTTGGGTTGAAATCATCCATTTAATATCTCCTGTGCAATTTGTTTTTGGTCATTGGGAAACAAGTATTTGAACTCTACAAAATGGTTTTCAAAGCAACAAGTAATCTTTTCACCTTGTGGCTCTAAGCAGTAGCAACAGTAATAGACATTCTCTTCATCTTCATAGATGGCTTGTAGTTCGTCTTTGATTTTCATTTTGCCTCCAGAACTTTGATGCGTTGCTCAAGTTTGGCAACCAATGCTTCTAGGTCTTTGATGCGATCTATCAGCATATCTTGATATGTGTAGTCGCTCTTGCGGTATGGGGCTTCCACCCCAATGGGTTTCCTAATCATATTAACTCCTGTTTTAAAAAATATTAACTTTTCATCGCTCTCACAAATGCGGCATAACTAGCGGCTGTGTCCCCAAAGGGCAACTTAGCCAACTCGACTGCCACCTCCTCCAACACATCATTACGAAGTAGTAATGGGTCATTACTAACTGGTAACGTGCGTAGATTCTCTGTCAAGTCCCTGACCAATGATCGTTCGATAGTTCCATCAGTAACGCCACAAGCAATTTCTTTTTGCTCTGCAAGATACTTTGATTTCCTGATCTCATCAGTCACATCAAACTCTAGTTCGTCAAATGCTTGGTCAAGTTTGTCGTTCATTCTCTAACCCTGATAGTGTCAACAATGTTTTGGGCTAGATGCTGTTCTTTCACCATGTTGAAGATGATGGAAGCAATAACATCCCGTTCATGTTCAGCACCTAAGTCAAATGCGTTTGCCATGCCTGTGACTGTATTCTCATTACAAGCCGCCATGCGTAAGTGCGTGATCATCTCTGCTTTTGTCATACGCTAATTTCTTCCCATTCTTTATGCCATTGTGTTGTGATGTCTAACATCTCATCCATCGCTTTGTTCTCGCAGTGGTTGTATTGCTTCTTGCTTATATCGTATGTGATGTGCTTATCGTCCTCGTCAAATACGGCAAAGTCAATCTCGTAGTCATCGCTGTGATCTGGGTCTAACTCATCTTCTGGACTCAGAATGTCAAAGCATACTAAGCACTCGCCAATGCCCTCAAGGTAGACACAAATCTCATGTTGAAAATCTTTAGGTTTTACCGACATATTCACTCCTTTTTAAGTTGGTAAGAGGATTGTCAATGATTAAAAAAGGCTTGTGAACTAGGATAAACCCTATGTTGACAAACTATTTTTAAAGGTAGTATTGCCTGTCAAAAGGAGACACACATGGAAATGAAACAACAACATTATGCAATTCTCAAGAGGTTGCAACATGGCGCATCATCCCTCAAACGCTTCACAGACAAAGATGGTGAAGTCGGCAACCAAGGCTTCCATTATCTGCGTTATCTGAACGATCTTCAGAACTTTGGCTATGCGCTAGAGATAGGTGACGTTTGGCATATAACGGGGTTTGGAGTGGCTAAGTTGGCAGAGCAAACGCCAAGGGTATCCAAGGATAGAGTGGCGGCTGGAACTACCACAGAAACCTATGATGGGGCTGACTTGAAGCAGAGTGGCATCAGGGAAGGTGCATTTGATTTCTTGAAATACCCATCAAAGTTTGGGGACAATTTGGTTTATCCAAGAGTTTCTATATAATTATTTGAGACACGGCTAGATGTGGATTGATCCCCGCATCGAAAAGAGAACAGACCCCTCCTGCCGAGGTTTCTTTCAAGGGTCGAATCATGGGTCTGAAAAAAATGCACTACTACCAGTTCAATATTGGGGACTATGCTTCCCACACACGGCACTTAAATGTCATAGAAGATTGCGCCTATCGCAGGTTGCTTGACTTCTACTATCTCCACGAAAAGCCGATAAAGCAACACGACATTGCTCGGCAGATCAACATGAGAGAGCATGAACAAGAGGTCTTATCTGTTCTAAATGAGTTCTTTTTGTCATCAGATGATGGGTTTGTCAGTCCACGGGCAAACAAGGAAATTGAGCATTTTCACTCGAAGATTACTCAAGCATCAAAGGCGGGTAAAGCGTCTGCTGAACGGAGGTTCAACGGGCGTTCAACGGACGTTCAACCAACCAATAACCATAAACCAATAACCAATAACCAAGAACCAATTATTCAAGAAGGTAAACCTTCTTTGTCTGGAACTACGTTCCCGCCTTGTCCGCATACCGAGTTATTAAAACTATGGGGAAAGAATTTGCCACACCTTACTCAACCTAGAACTTGGGAAGGCAACAGACAAGCCAACATGAGGCAGAGGTGGATACAGGCGGGCAAACCATCTGCTTACTCGCTTGAGGGCTACAAAACCACAGAGGATGGGCTTAAATGGTGGGATTCATTCTTTGGATACATCGCCAACGACACATCATTGGCAAAAGGCTTTGAAGCCAAAGGCAGAACTTGGTTGCCAGACCTTGAGTGGGTGGTTAACGCCACTAATTTTCAGAAAATCATTGATGGAAAGTATACAAAATGACCTTTGCTAAACCAGAAAAAGACAATTATCGTGGCGGGAAAATAGATAACGATTTTCCGCCTCCTCCTAAACCTTGCTCAGAATGTAGGCAGATGACACCACACGAAGCCCTAATGACCTTTGGTGCTAGGTGCATGGCTTGTTATGACTCATATTGCCGACAAACCCCGTCATACATGGCAGAACCCAACAAATACCCAAATGACCCTAAAGGTTGGGCAAAACGTATCATTGACAAACACAACGAAGGCAGACCAGTTGCCAAAATAGCCTTGGAATTTGCAAGGGATGTTTTGAAATGACCATAAATGACGCAAACAGAATCCTCAACAGAGTCAGAGAAGGCTACGCCATGTCCTTGGCTATCACAACTCAAGCCCTACAACGGACAGGAGACATTCCTGACTTTCCTGATAAACCATTACGCACTAATGGCTCTCAACCCAAAGACGATAGAACAGGCGAGACACAGAACTCAGGAACTAAAGAAGGATTTTCCTATTCTCGGTATCTCGATTGCCAACAGAATTAAGGAGTTAAAGAATGAAATGCCCTAAATGCCAATCAGATAAAAACAGGATTACAGAGACAATCCAACATGAGGAGTTCACTTATCGAAGGAGAATGTGCAATATGTGCTTTTCCCTTTTTAGGACAAAAGAAGAGGTTTATAAAGGGGTTTTACCTCAGAAGCCCCGTAGACTGACTAAGGCTGAACCAAAAGAGTATCAAAAACACTTTGCGACAGACTTGCTTAAAAGGTTTTGGAAATGACTATTTGGCTGGGCATAGACCCAGGTAGTGTCTCAGGCGCAGTAGGTGCATTAGACCCAAATGGGGATTACCTAGACAGTTTTATGATTGAGCACCAAGATAAGCACATTCTGCCAATGGTGTTTAAAAACATGATTCTGCGCTTGGTAGACCCAAAAGAAGGGGCTGAAATATGTTGCGAATTAGTCCATTCAATGCCAAATCAGGGTGTGGCAAGCACATTCCAGTTTGGGCGGGCTGTTGGGGTAATAACAGCAGTATGCACCCTCACAAATTACCCTTTGCACATGGTGTCCCCTATGCGTTGGAAACGTCATTTCCACTTATCAAGCGACAAAGACGAAGCATTAGATTGCGCCCGTATGCTATGGCCTAGCGCACCATTAAAGCGAAAGAAGGACATAAATATCGCTGAAAGTTTACTGATAGCCCTTTACTGGCGGGATTGCATCAATGGAAAAACCAGAGATAAAGCATAATTTAATTAGATTCTCAGAGAAAGAGCGGGAGATTATGCGAACCATTGGAGGCGGTAATCTTTCAGAGGGCGCAAGAATTTGCGTAATGTGGGGCGCACATTTTTGGAATCTGGGGCTGACTACTGAGATGGATTTGAAGCACATTGGATTGGTTACTGTTTCCAGCACAGACAACTACCCGCACGAATAGCCCAAGCAAGCCATTTAAAGCCCCTAGAAGGCGATAATTTAGGGTTACCCTTATCACCCTACATTGAAGGGGTTAGAAGGGCTTAGAAATAGACAAAGAAAAACCACCCGAAGGTGGTTGTAAGTGAGTGCTTACTAACTTAGACTGTTATTTCTTTTACTCGAAAAATCTGCCAATCTGTATCTTCATCTTGCTTCCAGAAATCGTTTTCTGTTTCAAATGCAATTTTTTGTGCTTCATCTGCATTATTGGCTTCAATTTCAACTGATTCCAATGTGGTGCGCTCTGCATAGACTATAAATTTTTTCATATTAACTCCTGTTTATTTACGTTTGAGAATGATTTGTAAGATTAAAGCAATAGCGGCATAAAGCATCGTTTAAACGCTTTCAGCCATCATGTCGAGCGCGTCAAGTTTGCATTGTTCTACCTCTGCATCGTTTAAACACTCTGATAACTCAATCGCTAAATGCGTGGCTTGCATGGCTTTGTAATCGTCTGGCGCACAAAGGGCAAGATAAAGGGCTTTTGTTAGGGCTTGGGATTGCGTCATGTTTAAACGCTCTCAACCACTGTGCCGCACTTATTGCCGTTTATATCGTAAATAGCAGGTGGTAATTCATTATATTTAACAATGTAGGACGCTAGGCTTTCAAGTATTCGGGGTAATTCGTGGCTCATGCCATCGGGCTCAATATCTTGAAAAGCATCGTTGTCAGTGTCGATTGTTATAGTTAATTTGCTCATGCTGTCACCTCTGCATCGTTAATTGCCCACTGTGCATCGTTATAACCTTCCAGACGAGGGATTGCATCGGAAATAATGGCTTCAACCAATAACTGAGCAATGCTTCCATCATAAGTTGGGTGTTCGCATGACTGATAACGCAAGCACTGCGCCGCTTTAATCGCTTGAATGGCTGAGAGTATCGGTGCGCCTCGGTCGTATTCAATAAACCCTGATTCCTTTTCGGAATACCTGTAATTAACGCTCTTAATATTTTCGTCAAGCAATAATTGTGCGACTTCTTGCTCATGCTCTGATACGTTTAAACGCACTGATGGATGACCATAAGGAACACTTAATTTTTTTCTGGAAGCATAACGCACAAGTGCATTTATATGCGTGTTGGTGACTGTAAAAGCAGACATAGTAACTCCTATTAACCCTGTAAAAGCACAGGCCAAAGGGCACGTTATACCCTTCAGACTAGACTCTGTTTAAACGCTCTAAATATATAAATTAGTGGTTTTGGCTGTCAGTGAATTAAACAAGTCGGAAAACCTGTTCATCATAGTAAGGTCACGCTCAAATACTTTGTTCCAGAAGTGGTCACGCTCATTCATTAGCCACTTATGGTAATAGTCGTGCCCTTCATCTTCAAATATAAATAACCCATAATCTGCGAGTGCTCTCGCCTCATCTTCAGGCCAGAACGCCTGTGCTTCTTGAATAACTCCCATAATTAACGCCTTTCAATTTTCATATGCTGTTATTTTGTTTCCCGCGCCTACTTTTAATTTTGCGGTATCAAGTAGAAATTTTTTACTACCATTGAAATAATGCGATACGGCAAAACGCAAATGATCAATTATTTGTTTTTGTTGCTCATCACTGTAATAGTGGGAAATTGTTTCTGTATCTTTCCCATTATCAAGTTGACGAGTGTATGAGTGATCAAAATCAATATCGTCCAAATGAATAAACAATGCCGCATTTATCCAAATGCATCCGTCCTTATAAATTCTATATTTGGTTTCCATAATTAACGCCTTTCAAATTAAAACATCAAAATAAGCCAGAGCCAGAGTAGCAAAAGCCAGCCCCAGTGCAACAGCCAGAAATAAATCAAGAAATAATTGTCTCATTGTGTGTTTACTCCTGTGAATGAATGAGAGGGAAAGCCCCGAAGGGCTGAGAATTAGGTTAACGCATACTCGACAAGCCGAGCCATAATTTGTGGCTCTTTAGTGCCTTTGGAATTGTCCCAAGCCACTACCACAACGCCCGAACGATTAACGCCCAAGAACGTGCCCTTCTCGCCCTCAGTGCCCGCAATTACTCTAGCACCAAAGCGCAAAGCCTTGGTTTCGTCTTTAGTCAATTTCCAGATATTTATTTCCATGATTAACGCCTTTCAAATAATGCAACAGTGCATCACAAGCCACCCTGTCACAGTGGCTCAAGATAAACTGTTTAAACGCTCTCTGTTGACCTGTCGAGCACTTCAGCCAGTGCGGTATACACCTGCTGTTTTGTGCCAGTAAAACCCATGCTTTTTAAGGTTTTGTAGCATGATGCACCCCTAGACATTTTCATGCCCATAAGTTCAAGTTTCAGCCCTCTGAACAGCACGTGCAACCTGAACTGTTCGATGTCGCTTCTGTTGTTTATCATAATGCCCATAATATTAACGCCTTTCGGTATAGTGCAACAGCGCACAGGAAAACCCGTAAGGGCTTCCCTCTGAGTTGTTTAAACGCCCTCTGTATCCATCGTGCCGTGTTCAGGGCACATAGGCGCACCCATTGCTTCGAGCCATTTTCCAGCAACCCGAACTGTATAGCCACACTCAGGACAGTAGCATTTGAGCATACGTGTTGTCTGTTTTTTCTGAGCATTGGAGGGCACTAAGTCAGCGTGTGGGTAAGCACCAAGGCGAGCCAGAACAGGCTCTGCCCATGCTGTGAATTTTGGGCCAGCAACAGTGGCTGTCATCTTGCCCTCTAAGCCAATGGCACGTGCTGTCTTACCGAACTTTTTGCCGTGTCCGTCGCCAGGGTGCACAGCATGGATAAGTTCGTGAGCCAGAATGTCGAGCACTCTCGCACTGTCGCTGATTGTGGGTGAGATAAAAATTTCAGCGTGGCTGTCAGCACTGGCAGCCGATGACCAGCACTCACCGATTCTGCGGTTCTTGCTTGCTAAGGCTGATTTGGAGGGAAAGCCACACGATGACCGCACCTGTGTGGGTATGGTATCGCCATGCTGTTTAAACAGTGCCCTGAGTTCTTCTGTGGCTTGTGAGAGCCATTGCTCACGTGTAAGAGATGTAGTCATAATGGAACGCCTTTCAATGTAAAGCCTATTAAAAAGATGAGAGTGTTTTTTTACCCTCTCACTATATAAGCATAATAGAATCGTGCCAGTTCTCGTAAGTCCTTGATTTATAAGGACAAGGAAAAACCCTTACACGGGTTAACCCTTACCTATATTATCACTATATGAAATTACTACTACCTTTGGTTTCACTATGTGGAATATTCTATATGAGCAGAGGTTATATCGAGTGCCATGCTTTAGGTGCTGAGAGCATATAAGCACTTGTATGCGAATCATTCTCATTTAGATTTACCTTAATGCGAGTGATTCTCATTTGCACTACTGGTTATCTATACAGTAGTAGTAACCCTATGCTGTATGGGCTTACAGTTGTATGGGGGGGAGGGGGTAGTCGTGCTGTGTAATATTTGTGGGAGCCTCGTATCCACAAGAAAAGGTAAATTGGCTTTTTATTGACTAGCCTTATCCGTGTTAGCAGAAGAAGGTAAGCCGACTTACTAGGTTTGTTTAGGATGAGTTCAGGGAACCCGTGTATACAGGTAAGACTTCTCGTAAGAAGTGAGCCTCTCGTTTATCTTGGTTACTGGTTTACTTTGCTTGTCATCGCAAGTCAGTTCACGCTACACGTCCCGTTCATCTTGTTCCCTTCTCATCACGAGGGGGGAGTGACTACTTGATGACCACATGATTCACCTGTTTATCCTACTTGGTCGGCTCAACCGCATAGAGGGATGGGTTCTGATCCCCGTGGAGTGATGACACTATATCAGGGATTACCCTATTGTTCAACAAAAAGATTTGAGCCATAATGCGTGAAGGAACTTCCCTATTGTGGACAAAAGTACATGAATCAAACTAAACCCCGTGGTAGACCAAAAGGTTCTACTAACAAACAGTTCTCCCTTACCAGTTATGCTGATAAGCCTGAACTCATCACTCTACCCAAGACTGAGACTGCCCAACTAAAAGAACTAAAGAACCTCCTGATAAACAGCGCAGGTTCTAGAGTTGTCCATAAGGCGGTAGAGATAGCCCTTAATGACGATCACCCTGCCCAACTAGCCGCTATTAAGTTGTGCATGGACAGAATGTTGCCCGTCTCTATGTTTGAGAAGGAAGGTAAAGCCCGTAGTGCTGTAACCATCAACATTACTGGTATTGGAGAGATTTCGCATACCCCTGAAACCATAGATGCTGAAGACATAGAGGCTAAGAATGACTAAGGCGGCAGAACGCAAACAAGCAATGCTAGATGGAAAGCCTACCTACTTTACTGGTAAGCCCTGTAAATATGGGCATATTGCCGAAAGACGGACAGCCAAAGCAGAATGTATTGCCTGTGAAGCAGAGCGCAATAACTCAGAATCTCGCAAGGAATACATGGCTTCTTATGCTGAGAAACAAAGAGAAAAACTCCAAGAGATAGCAACTAGATGGCAAAAAAACAATAAAGGCAAAGTCAATGCCAATACTGCCTTTAATCATTCATCCAAGATGCTTAGAACTCCAAGATGGCTTAGTCCTTTTGAAAAACTGCACATAAAGTGTCTTTACCAAGTTGCCGCTATGAGAAGTAAGCATAGTGAGATTGCTTGGGATGTTGACCACATAGTTCCCCTAAAAGGAAAAACTGTATCTGGACTCCATGTTCCTTGGAATCTTCGAGTCATTCCAAAAAAAGAAAACATCCTAAAAGGAAACAAATATCATGTCTGATCTAAATTTCCAACTCCTCCCGTGGCAGGAAGAGGTATTTAAAGACCAGACTCGCTTCAAGGTTATAGCGGCTGGACGACGCTGTGGAAAGTCAAGGCTTGCCGCCACAACTCTTATCATTGAGGCTTTAAAGTGTACTCAAGGCTCTGCTGTGCTTTATGTAGCCCCAACAAACGGGCAAGCAAGGCAGATTATTTGGGACGTATTATTGGAACTAGGCAGGGAGGTAATTCAAAATGCCCACATCAACAATCAAAACATCACCACCATCAACGGAGCAACCATCTACGTCCGAGGCGCTGATAGACCCGATACCCTCCGTGGAGTCTCCCTCACCTACGCTGTCCTTGACGAAGTTGCGGACATCAAGCCCGAAGCGTGGGAACAAGTTATCCGAGCCTCTCTCTCCGATAGAAAAGGAAGAGCCATGTTTATCGGAACTCCCAAAGGAAGAAACTGGTTTTACGATCTGTTTAGATTGGGCGAAAGTGAAGAGGATAAGGACTGGAAATCTTGGCACTTCACAACAAAAGACAACCCCCTGATTGACCCTACTGAGATTGAGTCAGCCAAGAAAACCCTGTCTTCCTTTGCTTTCAAGCAAGAATACATGGCATCCTTTACCAATGCTGGTAGCGACATCTTCAAAGAAGAATGGATTAAATACGGGGTTGAGCCTGAATTTGGAAGTTACTACATAGCCTGTGACTTGGCAGGATTTGAGGAAGTTGCCAAACAAGCGGCTAATTCTAAGAAAAGGCTAGACCAGACTGCTATTGCTGTTGTCAAGGTAACAGATGATGGCAAATGGTTTGTCAAAGAGATTGTCTTTGGGCGTTGGGACATCCGTGAGACTGCGGCAACCATACTGTTGAAGATGCGGGAATACCGACCTTTGGCTGTTGGAATTGAGAAAGGTGCGCTTAAAAATGCAGTTTTACCATATTTATCTGACCTAATGCGTAAAAATAATGTATATTCGCATATAGTTGACTTAACGCATGGCAACAGGAAAAAGGCTGACAGAATTATCTGGAGTCTCCAAGGGCGTTTTGAGCATGGAAGGATTGTGCTGAACTCTGAGGAGGATTGGGATGAATTTAAAGATCAACTTCTTTTGTTTCCCGCCATCGGAGTGCATGATGATTTGCCAGATGCTCTCTCATATATAGATCAAATGGCTGTTACCTCATACTTTGTTGATGACCAAGATGAAGAGTGGGAGCCAGTAGACATAATTAGCGGGGTTTGATAATGGCAACAGATAAACAAGTCGGTATGGAACAAAATGAGTTTGACGAACCAACTGAGTCCGATAAAGAACTTGTTGGATTTGTTGTAGACCATTGCAATCGGTGGCGTGACTACCGAGATGTTAACTTCCTCCCTGATTGGCTAGAGTACGAACGCATCTTCCGTGGTCAATGGGCTTCTGAAGACAAAACCCGTGAGTCTGAGCGTTCACGAATCGTTACCCCTGCTACCCAACAAGCCGTAGAGACTCGTCATGCTGAGATCATGGAAGCAATCTTTGGTCAAGGCGATTTCTTTGATATTGAAGACAACATACAAGATGTAGGCGGTAATCCCATAGATGTTGAGATAATCAAGGCTCAACTGATGGAAGACTTCAAGAAAGACAAAATCCGCAAAGCAATCGACCAAATTGAGTTGATGGCTGAAATCTACGGCACAGGCATTGGCGAAGTTGTGGTTATGACTGAGAAGGAGTATGTTCCTTCCACTCAACCAATCCCAGGCCAAGTTGGACAAGCGGCTATTGGAGTTTTAGAGAGAGACAGAATTGCTGTAAAGATTTCTCCTGTAAATCCAAAGAACTTCTTGTTTGACCCAAATGGCACAAGCGTAAATGACTGTATGGGCGTGGCTATCGAGAAATATGTCTCTATCCACAAGATTGTCCAAGGCATAGAGGCTGGTATCTACCGAAAAGTAGACATCACCACTACTGGTGAAGATACAGACCTAGAGCCTACCCAAGAAGTTAGTCAATATCAGGACGAGAAGGTTCTTCTCCTGACCTACTACGGCTTAGTTCCACGGGAATACCTAGAGAATCTAGAAGAAAATAAAGAGATAGTAGATTTATTTCCAGAGAATTCTGCGGCAGATGACTATACAGACATGGTAGAAGCCATTGTTGTGATTGCCAATGATGGGCAACTCTTAAAGGCTGAAGCCAATCCCTACATGATGAAGGATCGTCCCGTCTTGACCTATCAAGATGACACAGTTCCTAATCGCTTGTTGGGCAGAGGAACAGTAGAAAAAGCGTTCAATATGCAAAAGGCTATTGACGCACAGACTCGTAGCCACTTGGATTCTTTGGCATTGACTACTAGCCCCATGATTGCTATGGATGCTACTCGTTTACCACGAGGAATGAAGTTTGAAGTAAAGCCTGGCAAGGCAATCCTTACCAATGGCGCACCTTCTGAGATTCTCTACCCCTTCAAGTTCGGTCAAACTGACCCCAACAACTTGGCTACGGCACGAGACTTTGAGCGTATGTTGTTACAAGCAACGGGAACTCTTGATTCTCAGGGAATGATTAGCAATGTGGCTAGAGATGGTGGTCAAGGCGGTATGTCTATGGCTGTTGCTTCTATCATCAAGAAGTACAAACGCACTTTGGTGAACTTCCAAGAGGATTTCCTAATCCCGTTTATCAAGAAGGCGGCTTTCCGCTTCATGCAGTTTGATCCAGAGCGTTATCCTTCTGTGGACATGAACTTTGTTCCTACGGCTACGCTTGGCATTATTGCTAGAGAGTACGAGCAACAGCAGTTTATTGGCTTGTTGCAGACACTTGGCCCCAATACTCCTGTTTTGCCTGTGATCTTGAAAGGCATTTTGGCTAATTCAAGCCTATCTAACAGGATGGAATTGATTGCGATGTTGGACAAAATGGGTCAACCTGATCCACAAGCACAACAAATGCAACAAATGCAACAGCAATTGGCTCTGCAAGCGGCACAAGCACAGATTGCTGTCAACACTACTCAAGCAGAACAGAATCGGGCAGAGGCTACTAAGTTGTCTGTTGAGGCTCAGTTGATGCCACAAGAAGTGCAAGCCAAGATGAGTGCGTCTTTGACTAAGAATCTACCCAATGATGCTGATGCCAACCAAAGAGAGTTCGATAAGCGAGTCAAGATTGCTGATTTGATGCTTAAAGAGGCTGACATTAAGAATAAGAGCAAGATTGTTGAGTTACAGATGGCTGATAAGCGTGGGCAGGTAGAGAACGACTTTCTAGACAGGCTTTCTAAGGAACTTTCCTAATGGATATTGGTGATTTAGAGCGAAAACTAGGCATTGATGGCCTATCTGCTGATGAGCAGATGGAGTTAGTTGGTGCTTTGCAAAAATCAGCACAAACACGACTAGAAATTGCTAACCAAGAGGCTATTGGCAAGAGTACAGAGGTTGTTATCCAAGGATTGAAGAAGATTAAGAGCGACTTGGAGACAAGGTTTAGCCAATTAAATGCCACCATTGAGTCAAAAGCCTCTAGTTTGAGGGATGGCAAAGATGGTAAGGATGGCAAAAATGGCAAAGACGGACTTGAGGGAAAGCAGGGTTTACAAGGTAGCAATGGTCAGAATGGTCGAGATGGGCGTGATGGCTTGGATGGGACTGATGGTATTAGTGTCACCTCTGCTCGTATTGATTTCGATGGTAGCCTTATTATTGGGTTGTCTAGTGGTGTTGAACTCAATGTTGGTGAGGTTGTTGCTCCTGATCTTGCAGAAACCATCAAGGTTATTACTAATGGTGGTGGCACTTCTCAGTCTGTACTCGATAGCATAGCCTCCCTACAAAACCAGATCAATACTCTGATTCCTAGTCAAACAGGTAATTCTGGCAAGTATCTGACAACCAATGGAACATCAACTTCTTGGGCATCTGTTGCTGGTGGTTTAAGTTACCAAGGTACATGGAACGCATCCACTAACACTCCTACATTGGCAAGTGGCGTGGGTGTAAATGGCTATTACTACATTACAGCAACGGCTGGCTCTACTAACCTTGATGGCATAACTGATTGGCAAATTGGCGATTGGTTGTTGTTTAATGGGGCTAATTGGCAAAAGATTGACCAAAGTAACCTAGTTATAAGCGTAGCGGGTCGTACAGGGGCAGTTACTTTATCTAATACCGATATAAGTGGTTTGGGTACGATGTCTACCCAAAATGCTAGTTCTGTGGCTATTACTGGTGGCACTGCAACTCTTACAAGTCTTACAACCCCTACTGTTCAAGCAACAAACTCAGGTGGTTTAAGTCTTAAAAACTCTGCTGGCACAACCCAACTTAGCATGGGTGGTGGTGGTGGAGACAATTTATCTCTGAATGTATCAACAAATATCAATGGCACAAACGCACAAGTAGACATAAGCCCAACTGGTACGGGTCATGTGCATATAAAGCCTACTGGTGTTAACTCTATTGAAATTGCTCCTACTTATGTTGGCGATATAGACAACATGATAATAGGTGCAGTAACACCTAAGAATGGTAGTTTTGTAGATTTAAGCGTAACTGGAACAACAAGTTTTGATGGTAGCCAAGGAACTTCTGGACAAGTTTTAACTTCTGCTGGCTCTGGAAATACACCAACTTGGTCTAATATTCCTACACTTAACCAAAATACGACAGGTTCGGCTGGTTCTTTGGTAACAACCAACTTTACAATTGAGGAATCGGGTGGCAAGTTGCTGTTTAAATATGGCGCAACTACAATAGCCTCAATGTCTTCAACTGGAGTGATTACTTCAGCAACTAATATTATTGCAAATGGAACACCATAAAGGAAAAATATGGCAACGACAGTAACCCTAAAACCTAATGCGATTGACCTCTCTGGCTCTACTTCAGGGACAACCACATTGCAAGCAACTGCGGTGGCTGGTACTACCACCATCACACTTCCTGCGGCAACCGATACCTTGGTTGGTAAGGCAACGACAGATACCCTGACCAACAAGACGCTGACCAGCCCAACGCTAACTACCCCTGTTTTGGGTACACCTTCTAGCGGTACTCTGACAAACTGCACAGGCTTGCCTAACGCTGGTTTGGTGAACTCAAGTGTGACGATTGGTGGAACAGCGATTGCTTTGGGTGCATCTAGTTCTACGATTACTAATGACCTGTCTATCTCAGGACTCACAGTAGGCAAGGGCGCGAATGCTGTGGCTCGCAACACTGCGTTTGGCATTACGGCTTTGGCGGCGGCTACTGGCAACTTTAACACAGGAATTGGCAATCTAGCGTTATTGACAAATTCAACAGGCACTTCAAATACAGCGGTAGGTGATAGCGCACTAAGGCTGAACACAACAGGCGGCTCTAATACCGCTATTGGTCAAGGTGCAATTGAATCAAACACTACTGGGTCTGATAATGCGGCTATTGGAAAAGATGCTTTTTCCTCCAACACCACGGGGTCAAGCAATACGGCGTTAGGTAAAGGGGCGCTTGCCGCCAACACCACAGGTACTGAAAACACCGCTGTGGGTTATCACGCATTAGTTGCCAACACCACTGCTTCTTATAACACCGCAGTTGGTAGAAACGCTCTTGTTGCTTGCACAACAGGAACGCACAACACAGTTATTGGGCATAACTCAGGCGACACAATTACCACTGGTACAAAGAACACCATCTTGGGTCGCTACAACGGCAACCAAAATAGCCTAGACATTCGCACATCATCAAACTACATTGTGCTGTCTGACGGGGATGGGAATCCAAGGATTACTGTTGATAATGGTGGAAAAACAAGAATTGGTCATGTTTCTTCAACCCCCGACAGTCAAGTTTCTACAAGAAACTCAGGAAGACAAGCATATTTTTTTACAACAAGTGCAAGTAATGGACAAGATATTTGTAACATAGGAAATACTAATGGAGGTTATTCTTTTAACGCTTTTAGATTCTGGAACGGTGAAGTTGATTCTGGTTCTGTAGTTGGTACGATTTCTTGCACAACTGGTGCAACCGCTTACAACACTTCTTCTGACTATCGTTTAAAAAACACAATCTCTCCAATGACAGGTGCATTGGATAAAGTTACAAGGCTAAAACCCGTTACCTATAAATGGAATTTAGACAATAGTAGTAGTGAAGGCTTTATTGCTCATGAGTTGGCAGAGGTATGCCCTGATGCTGTAACGGGCGAAAAAGACGCAGTAGATGCTAATGGAAAACCTGTCTACCAAGGCATTGACACATCTTTCTTGGTAGCCACACTAACAGCCGCCATCCAAGAACTAAAAGCAGAGTTTGACGCATACAAAGCAACCCACCCTTAATAGGAGAAAACCATGACAGAAACTATCACCCCAACAGAAATTGCACAGCACTACAGTGCCGCAATGGACTCAGTTAACCTCATCAACGCTGGACAGCCAGAAGACATGACAGCAGAAGATTGGGCAGACTGCTTGGCTCGTAACAAAGAGCATCTAAAGATTATGCTTGCCAAAGACTACTGGACAACAGAAGACCTGACTCCATTAACTACAGCAAGCGCATGACCCCAGAACTGCAAAAGTACTATGAAGCCCGCTTTGACATGATGTCAGCAGACGGGTGGATAGACTTAATGGACGATATTGACACAATGATAAATTCGTTGAACAATATCAGTACAATCCCTGATGAAAAAAGCCTACAATTCAAAAAAGGTGAACTTTCTATCCTAACGTGGCTAAAAACCTTAAAACAGGTCAGCACACAAGCGTATGAGGAATTGAATGAAAAGAATTTATGAATTTGTCTGCGTAAGTGGACATCTCACCGAGAAACTTACTGATTATGAGACAGATGAAGTTCGGTGTTCAAGTTGCGGTGTGACAGCCAACCGCATCATAAGTGCTCCAAGCGTTAATTTGGAAGGGTGGTCTGGTCATTTTCCGTCTTCATGGATGAAATTTGAGAAGAAGCACACAGACAAATTAAAGCAAGAGCAAAAAGAGAACTCCTAAGCAGAAATGCCGAGTTTAATGTCCTAGAACCGATAACGGCAGGAAAAAGGAAGAATATGTTGATTGATAAAGAAGACGAGTCGCTAAGTGAGTTAGACATAGTTGAGGAACAAAATCAACTACC
>Ga0315900_10001907_pt1 | contig 32839 bp, 31 predicted proteins | sample LakEriMetagenome_FD_203521 | JGI IMG/M metagenome (GOLD analysis project Ga0315900, IMG submission 203521) | Freshwater fungal communities from buoy surface, Lake Erie, Ohio, United States - Buoy 12 MA114 | ecosystem: Environmental > Aquatic > Freshwater > Lake > Lake biofilm | place: USA: Lake...
GCGCCTCTGCTGCTTTTGGGCGCATCAGGTTCGGCAGGCAGACCGGAAAGCGCCGCCAGCCCCTTGGCGGCGAAGCGCTCGGCTTCTGCGGCGCGCCCCTGCTCGGATTCAGAATCCGCGTAATCACGATATTCGCGGGCAAGCGCGGAGGCAAAATCATCGCGCGAAAAATCCGCCTGTTTAAGGCTCGCAAGCTGGCTGCTGCACGACGTCAGCAACACCAGCGCTATTCCTGCCCATCCTGAGCGCATACCTACCACCCGTTGTGTATTTTTTTGTTGTTGCCATCAACATACCTTTTTTTCCGGATTTGTACAGCCCCAAGCGACCACTTCAGTGCCAGCCACAAAATGGTTGCTTTTGCCAAGGGCGCATTTTATAAGCGGCGCGTCTTTCATACTAGGATAAGGAATAACGCCATGGCTAAAGAACGCACCTTCTCGATCATCAAACCAGACGCCACCGCCCGTAACTTAACTGGCAAGATCACTGCCAAGTTTGAGGAAAACGGCCTGCGCATCGTGGCCTCCAAGCGCATTCGCCTTTCGCGCCTGCAGGCGCGCGAGTTCTACGCGGTGCACAAAGACCGCCCGTTTTATGAAGAGCTGGTAGAATATATGGTGTCTGCGCCGGTTGTGGTGCAGGTGCTGGAAGGTGAAAATGCGGTCGCTAAAAACCGCGAGCTGATGGGCGCGACCGATCCGTCGAAAGCCGCTGCGGGCACCATCCGCCGCGAGTTTGCTGAAAATATCGAGCGCAACTCGGTGCATGGTTCTGATTCGCTGGAAAACGCTGCTGCCGAAATCCGCTTCTTCTTCAGTGATATTGAGCTGGTAGGCTAGCAAGCCGTCTTACTGCCTCGACGTAAATCCGGTGCTCTGCCGCGTGGACGCGCTCGGCCAGTGAGTCCAGCGCATCGCCGGGGTGAATCGCCACCTGCTCCTGCAGGATAATCTCGCCAGCATCCATCTCCGCCACCACATAATGCACTGTGCAGCCAGTCACTTCTTCCCCGGCCGCAAGCGCATCACGAATGGCATGGGCACCCTTGAACTTGGGCAGCAGCGAGGGGTGAATATTGATCATTTTTCGTGGCCACTTTTCCACAAAACCGGGCGATAGCAGCCGCATGAACCCAGCAAGGCACACCAACTGCACCCGCTGTGCCACCAAAGCTTCATGCAGCGCCGCGTCAAATGCCTCACGGCTGGCGTAAGCCTTGTGGTCAACCACCAACGCCTGAATACCCGCCTGTTTGGCACGCGTCAGGCCATAAGCATCCGCTTTGTTAGAAATCACCAGCACAATCTCAGCCGGAAAATCAGGCATCCGGCAGGCATCGATCAGTGCCTGCAAGTTGCTGCCATTGCCGGAAATCAGCACGCCAAGGCGCACTTTACTCATGCAATCACCACATCCTGCGCGCCGCGCGCGGTCAGCTCGCCGAGCACATAGACCTTCTCGCCAGCAGCTTCCAGAGCCGCTTTGGCGCGGCTGGCTTTGTCTTTCTGCGCCACCAGCACCATGCCGATCCCGCAGTTGAAAGTGCGCAGCATATCACTCTCCGGCACACCACCGGTTTTCTGGAGCCACTCAAACACCGCCGGACGCTGCCACGAGGCACGCTCGATTTTCGCTGAAACATGCTCAGGCAGCACACGCGGCAGATTATCCGGCAGGCCGCCGCCGGTAATGTGCGCCAGCGCCTTAATGCCGCAGGCGTCATTTCGAATCACCTGCAGGCACGAGGCGACATAAATACGCGTCGGCTCCAGCAGCGCCTCGCCGTAGCTGCGGCCGCTATCAAACGCCGCTTGGGCGTGGTAATCCAGCCCGGCCTGTTTCATGATGTAGCGCACCAGCGAATAGCCGTTGGAATGCACGCCGCTGGAAGCAAGCCCGAGCAGCACATCCCCCGCCCCAACATCTTTCCTTGGCAGCAGATCTTCGCGCTCCACCGCGCCCACCGTAAAGCCCGCGAGGTCATATTCGCCCGGCGCATACATGCCAGGCATTTCCGCCGTTTCACCGCCGATCAGCGCGCAGCCTGCCTGTTTGCAACCTTCGGCAATGCCCTCAACCACACTCGCCGCCACATCAACGGATAACTTTCCGGTAGCGAAATAATCAAGGAAGAATAAAGGCTCTGCGCCCTGCACCACCAGATCGTTCACACACATCGCCACCAGATCAATCCCGATGGTACGATGCGCCCCCACTTCCTGAGCGATTTTAAGCTTGGTGCCGACGCCATCGGTGGAAGAAACCAGGAGCGGATCTTTAAAGCCGGCAGCTTTGGGGTCAAACAGCGCGCCGAAACCGCCAAGGTCATCCACGCAGCCGCGGCGGCGAGTCATGCGCGCAAACGGCTTGATACGCTCGACCAGCGCATCGCCTGCATCAATATCCACACCTGCCTGTCCGTAGGTTGCGCCTGCCATGGCGGAGTCCTTGCGAAAGAAGTCAATAACGGCTAGAGATATGCCAGACTTCATCAAACATTCAAGTGCTTAATCCATGAAACGCCTGCTTTTTCTTTGTTTCCTGCTCCTGCCGCTGCCGGCATTGGCGGGCGATGCGCTGGTCACCAGCGAAGTATCGGTGGATGTGACTGGCAAAGATGCGGCGGATGCCCGCATTCAGGCGATGGCCAAAGGTGAAGTCTCTGCACTTTCAGAACTTCTGTCCAAGCTGACAACACCCGATCAGGCGCAGGAAATCGTAGCAAGCCTTGATGCACGAAAAATTTCTGCGCTGGTGCGTGGTGTCGAGGTGCTGGACGAAAAAATAGCAGCCGATCGCTACCGCGCGCGCCTGATTGTCAGTTTCGATGCGGATGAAATCAGCTCGCTGGTTGGCAAAATTGCTGCCTCTGGCGGACAAGAGGATGTCATCGTCAACACGGGAGCATTTCTTATCCTGCCTTTACTTGAGGAAGATACCAGCCGATTACTCTGGGAAAGCGACAATCTCTGGGCGAACACCTGGCGGCGCATCGCTCTCGAGACGACCAGCGGCGATATCATCGTTGCCTACGGAGATAGTAACGATAGCGGCATCATCACGGCCAAAAACATCAGCTCAGCCACTTATTCTGTACTGGCACCGCTGGCCGTTCGCTACGGCGTCACTGATATGTTGATTGTTGAAGCAAGGCTCAGTAAATCCCCGGATCTGGTGCTGAATGTGGTCAAGCGGCGCATCAACCGTGTTCGCAACGAAATTCACATGCTAACCTATCGTGCAGACCCACAGGAAACCAAGGAAGCGCTACTGATCAGAGCCGCGCAGGATATTGCTTCCAGCACACAAAGTCAGAAGTCAGAAGAAGCGGCGATCGCCAGAACCACGAGCGGCGGCGAACGCAGTAAAATCATGGTGCTGGCGAGTATCAGTACACTGCGCGCCTGGACAGATATCCGCGCGCGGCTGACCGCCATGCCGATGGTCGATCGCATCGAGCTGGTGGCGATGTCGCCGCAGCAGGTGGACATGGTGCTGCATTACCGCGGCCAGCAGGATTCGCTGGCAACCGCGATCGAAGCCCAGAAACTGCGGCTTAACAAGACCAATCCTTCTTACTGGGTGATTTCGCGTGATTAATCGTAGCGGGGTGTTCTGGCTTATTCTGGTGGCAGCGTGCCTTGCCTTTCTCATTGCCATCAAGGCGATTCTGCTTCCGTTTGTGCTGGGCATCCTCACCGCCTATTTTCTGGATCCGGCGGCGGATCGGCTCGAGCGCCTGCGCCTGTCGCGCACAGCGGCCACCAGCACCATCACCGCCTGTTTTTTCATCACCGTGCTGCTGCTATGCCTGCTGATTGTGCCGCTGATTGGCGATCAGTTTTCGGGGCTTCTGTCCTCGCTGCCGGGCTATGCGCTGCAGTTTGAGCAGGAGGTTGCCCCGCAGGTTCAGGCCTTTATCGGCATGCTGCCTGCAGAGCACATGGAGCGCGCGCGCGAGGCGGTCGCGAATTTCTCCGGAGTGATGGTCAAATGGCTGGCGGATATGGCGGGGAGCCTGTTTGCTTCGGGCGTCGCGTTCATCAACCTGCTGTCGCTGGTGCTGATTACGCCGCTGGTCACATTTTACCTCCTGCGCGACTGGGATAACGTGGTGGCGCATGTGGGCAATCTGCTGCCCAGAAAGCATGAGCACACCATCCGCGCGCAGCTTGTGATTATTGATGAAACACTGGCGGGCTTCATTCGCGGCCAGCTCAATGTGTGTTTCATTCTCGCCGCGTTTTACGCCACCGGCCTTTCCCTTGCCGGGCTGTCGTTTGGCATTGTCATCGGGCTGATGACCGGCCTGCTTGCCATCGTGCCGTATGTCGGGTTTGCGCTCGGCTTCATCACCGGCATGGCGGTGGCATTTTTCCAGTTTGGTGATGTTGGCGGCATGGTGTGGGTGCTGGCCGTGTTTCTGGTTGGCCAGGTGCTGGAAAGCTACATCCTCACCCCCAAACTGGTGGGAGAAAAAGTTGGGCTGCATCCGGTGTGGATTATTTTTGCCATGCTGGCGGGCGGCGCGCTGTTTGGCTTTGTGGGCGTGCTGCTGGCCATTCCAGTGGCGGCGATTCTTGGGGTGCTGCTGCGCTTTGCCACGGCGCATTATCTGGAAAGCCGCTATTATCAGGGCTGAGCCATGTCGCAGCTGCCGCTCAACCTTGCTTCCCCACCGGTTTACCTCGAGCAGAATTTTATTCGCTCTGCCTGCAATAGCAGCGCGATGGAAACGGTGCTGAGCTGGCCGAACTGGCCGTCTTATGCGCTGCTGCTTTACGGCGATCAGGGCTGCGGCAAAACACATCTCGGCCACATCTGGGCGGCGCGCGCCGGCGCCACCACATCGCCCATCAGCGCGGAGGAACTCAGCCGCCATGCGCTGCTGGATGACATTGAGCGCTATAGCGAAACCGAGCTGTTTCACCTGCTGAATCTTGCGCGCGAGAGGCAGCTCAGCCTGCTTTTAACCGCGAGCAAACCAGCCAGCCAGCTGGATTTCCGCCTGCCGGATCTAACCTCGCGGCTGAGGGCACTGCCCGCCTGTGGCATTGCCGCGCCGGATGATGAGCTGCTGGCCGCGCTACTGCACAAGCTGTTTTCCGATCGCCAGCTGGTGGTTGATAGCGATGTCATCGAGTTTCTGCTGCCGCGCATGGAGCGTTCGTTTCCTTCGGTGCAGCATCTGGTCGAAGCGATCGACATGGCCTCGCTCAGCCAGCGCCGCCGCATCACCATCCCGCTGGTAAAGCAGGTGCTGGGCGAAAAATCTCTAGCCGACCGTTTCTAAAAGCGTTTCCTTGATGGTTTTCAGTTTGGCTTCATGGGTGATTTTCATGCCGAACTGGTCTTTGACATAAAACACGTCCGCCACCTGCAGGCCATACGTTGAAATATGCGCCGTGCTGATGGAAAGGCCAAGGTCGGCAATCGCCCGCGTCACCTGATACAAAAAGCCAGGGCGATCGCGCCCGGTCAGCTCAATCACGGTGTGCTGTTCGCTCGCCTCGTTATCAACAAACACCTGCGTGGTGATCGGCTGCATCGCGGTTTCCGGCCAGCGCCACTCGCGCAGCCGCTTGCCAAACGCCATGTTCAGGTCAAGCTCGCCGGATAACACCTGACGGATATACACCGACATCTTCGCCAGCTTATCCGGCGCATCAAACACATCCGCTGCCATGTCCTGCACCTGAAACAGCTCCACCGCCATGCCGTTTTTCAAGGTGAAAATCTTGGCGCCGGTGATATTCGCGCCAGCCAGCGACATCGCGCCGGCAATTTTGGAAAATAGCCCGTGCTGGTCAGCGGCCACCAGCGTCATGTCGGTCACGCGGTGCTCGTAATGGTGCTCAGTGTGAATGGCAAGCGGCATCGTTTCGCTTTGCGCGTCCGAGAGCATGCGCGCAATCAGCGCGTGGCGGTCGATATCACACGCCGTCCAGATGGCAGCACTGCCCAGCGCCACATATTCCGCAATGGTTCGCTCCGGCCAGTCAGGCAGGCGCTGGCTGAGCTTTTGCATGAATTGTTCATCCTGTCGCGCGCGGCTGGTGGCGGGCTGCGACCCCATCGCATCCATCGCGCGGTGATACAGATCGCGCATCAGCGCGCCTTTCCAGTGGTTCCATACGCCGGGCGCCACCGCGCGCATATCCGCAACCGTCAGCACCAAAAGCAGCTTCAGCCGCTCGGAATGTTTGACTTCGCCTACAAAATCCTGCACGGTTTTCGGGTCGGTCACATCGCGTTTGAACACGGTGTTGGAAAGCAGCAGGTGATGGCGCACCAGCCAGGCGGTGGTTTCGGTTTCATCCTCGGCAAAACCAAAGCGCTGACAGAGCCGCCGCGCAATCACCTCGCCCATCAGCGAATGGTCGCCGCCGCGGCCTTTGGCAATATCATGGCACAGCAGCGCCACATACAGCACGCGCTTCATACGCACACGATGAATCACTTCGCTGGCCAGCGGCACCTCTTCAATCACCTGCCCCTGCTCAATCGCATGCAGGATGCCGAGTGCCACCAGCGTATGCTCATCCACGGTGTAGATGTGGTAGCGGTTAAACTGCGTCATGCCGATCACGCGGCCAAAATCAGGAATGAACCGGCCAAGCACGCCCGCTTCGCTCATGCGGCGCAGCGTCGTCTCCGCATCAACCGGCGACAGCAGAATATCCAGAAAAATGCCATTCGCCTTCGGGTCTTCCTGAACGGATTTATCGATGCGTTTCAGGTTTCGCGAGGCCAGCTGCAGCGCGCGTGGGTGAATATCCAGCCCATGCTGCTGAGCGATGCGAAACATCTCCAGCATCATCACCGGCTGTTTTTCAAACAGTGTTTCACTCTTCGGCATCAGCCGCTGGCCAGCCAGCTTGAACGCACCCAGTTTCCATGGGTTCTGCCACAGGGCGGTGAAGGCATTTTTCGGGGCGCGTTTGTGGGCTTCTTCGAGCAGGGTGCAGAATTGCCGCGTGACCGAGCCCACGGTGCGCACGGCGATGAAATAGCGGCGCATGAATCGGGTGATGGCGGTGTTGGCATTCGGGTGGTCAAAGCCCATGGCCTGAGCAAGCACATGCTGCACATCAAAACCAAGGCGTTCTTCGGCGCGGCCACTGAGGTAATGCAGATGGATACGCACAGATTGCAGGAATTTCTGGGCTTCATGATAGGTGCGGTATTCATCGGCAGTCAGGTGTCCCATGCCAACCAGCTCATCGAGGCTGCGGATCGGGTAAACATAGGTGGCGAGCCACCACAGCGTATGTAAATCGCGCAGGCCGCCTTTGCCTTCCTTCACATTGGGCTCCAGCATGTAGCGTGACGCGCCAAAGCGCTTGTGGCGCTCGCTGCGTTCGGTCAGCTTGGCTTCAATGAAAGCGGCTTCGCTGCCGGCAATCACCTCATTTTCAAAGCGCGTGCGGTAGTGTTTATAAAGTGCCGCATCCCCCGCGACGATCCGCGAATCCAGCAGGCTGGTGCGAATGGTCATGTCCTGTTTGGAGGCTTCTATGGTTTCATCAAGGCTGCGGTAAGCATGGCCGACCTTCAGCTTCAGATCCCAAAGAAGCTGCACAATTAGCTCGGAAAAGCGCGCGGCCTGCTGCTGGTGCTGCGCATCATAAAGGAAAAGAAGATCAATATCCGAATAAGGATAAAGCTCATGGCGGCCATAGCCCCCTGCCGCGACCAGCACCATGCCCGGCGTGTCATCACCGGCCAGCTCGCTGTAAAATTCCGCCAGCAGCGCATCAATCAGGTCGGCATGGGCGCGCAGGGTCGTCTGCGGCTGGTTATGACTGATAAACTGCTGTTGCAGCGTCTTTTTTTCTTCAGTAAGCCAGCCTCTGGCGCGGGTGAGCATGGCGGCCTTGCGCCGTTCAAGGCTGGGCGATGTATTTTTTTTCATACCCGCCAGTTTACTCGCTTGCGCGACGGAGTGCAGCAGCTATTTTGCGCCCATGCACATGAATCGCACCCTATCTGCCATTGGCTTCATGCTGGCCAGCATGCTGTGTTTTTCGGCGATGAACACCATCATCCGCCACCTGGCGACCGACCTGCACTCAACACAGATGGTTTTCATGCGCAACGTGCTGAGTTTGCTTATTATTATTGCCATCGCCGCAGTCATGCAGCGCGGCAGGCCGCGCTTTCCCACCGAGCGGCTTTCCGGTCATATCTGGCGCGGCACCATTGGCCTGCTATCGATGGAGCTGTGGTTTCATGCCATTACCCTGATGGAGCTGACGCTGGCCACCGCCATTTCCTTCATCACCCCGATTCTGTCCACCATCATCGCCATCCTGTTTCTGGGGGAAAAGGCGGGCATCCGCCGCTGGGGGGCGATTATCGCTGGTTTTATCGGCATGCTGGTCATCCTGCGGCCGGATGCTTCCGGCATGAACCCGAATGTGGTGTTTGTGCTGGTATCGTCCACGCTGATGGCGATTGCCGGCACCGTGGTCAAAAGCCTGACGCGCACCGAGCCTCCGGAAACCATCGTGTTTTACATGTCGCTGATTATGACCCTCTGGTCGATTGTCCCGGCGGCGCTTTACTGGCGCGATTTCACGCTGGTGCATGTGGGCTGGGCATTTCTGATTGCGCTGTTTTCCACCGGCGCGCATCTCATGCTGGCACGCGCCTACATGCGGGCGGATGTGGTGGTGCTGATGCCGTTTGATTTCACCCGCCTTATCTTCACCGCCATCCTGGCTTATCTCTTTTTTGCCGAAATCATGGACAGCCAGACCATCATCGGCTCGCTCATTATTGTTGCCAGCACAGTCTATATCGCGCATAGAGAAGCCAGATTAAACCGTAAAAAACCATCAGACACTATTGCCAGCTAATGCTCATTGATTCTCATCTCCTTACTTTGTTTTCGCTCACACCGCCGGAAGGCCTGAAGCCTCCGCACAGCTCACCCCGCTGGTCGGATTCCTCGCTGGCGTTCCTTGCCAGCGTGCATAAGCCAAAGAGCGATGCGCTGAAATCCATCGTTGAATCAGATGGCTGGCCGCAGGACGAGCGCTACACCGACCATGCCGAAGCCGCCGCCTTCATGATTGTGCTGCATGCGGATTATGATCCTGATTTCCAGAAACATTGCCACCGGCTGATGCTGGAGCTGGCCACGCGCGGTAAAATCAAGCTGGGTTACCTTGCGTTTCTGACCGACCGCATCCTGTGTAACGAAGGCCACCACCAGCGTTTTGGCACCCAAATCCGCGAGGCCACCAACGGTTGTTTTGTGCCCAAGCCCATGGAAGAAGAAGACGATATTGACGCGCTGGATACGATGCGAAAAAAGGCGGGGCTTGATGAGACCATGCTCGAATACACCCAGCGCATCAATGGCGGTGACCTGCTGCTGCCGCGCTTTCTTCTGGGGGATTATGCGGATATCTGGGAAGGAAAGCGCGAAAGCAATGTCATTACTTTCCCAAAACGGGACAGCCATCCCGATTAACCTTAATTTAATTTTTGTTGTCTAGCAATAGTGGCGTTGACGCATGGTGGATACCGTGCGTTGTATTTTTTTTGGAGTATTCCCCACCATGCGTAAATCATTAATTGCCAGTCTGCTGCCCATTGTTCTTTCAACTCCTGCGCTTGCACAGGATGCCTCGCTGACTCCGGATGCCGGAAACACAGCGTGGCTACTCATATGTGCTGCGCTGGTCATGCTCATGACCCCCGGCCTTGCCTTTTTCTATGCCGGGATGGTGAACCGCAAAAACGTCGTTTCCACGCTACTGCAAAACTTTGTGGCGCTTGGCGTCGTCGGGATTCTGTGGGTGGTGATTGGCTACAGCCTTGCCTTCAGCGAGGGCAACGCCTTCGTTGGCGGTCTCGACTTCTTCATGCTCGAGGGTTTATCCGGTCAGCTTTATAATGCCGATAGCCGCGTGCCGCATTATGCGTTTATTGCATTCCAGATGATGTTTGCTGTCATCACCCCGGCGCTGATTACCGGCGCCATTGCCGAGCGCGTGCATTTCAAAGCATGGATGTTCATGCTTGCCCTGTGGAGCCTTGCCGTCTATGTGCCGGTGGCGCATTGGGTATGGGGCCCGGGCGGCTGGATTGCTGCGGATGGCGGTCTTGATTTCGCGGGTGGTCTCGTGGTGCATATCACCGCAGGTGTCGCGGGTCTGGTAGCAGCCCTGATGTTTGGCAAGCGTATCAGTGCCGAGCATGTGAACCGCCCCAACGATGTCTCGATGATCATGCTGGGCGCGGCGCTGCTGTGGTTTGGCTGGTTTGGCTTTAATGCTGGTTCGGCGATTACCGCTGGCCATCTCGCCTCGCACGCGTTCATGACCACCTTTGTCGGCGCGGGCGCTGCCTTCATCGCCTGGATGATGGTGGACTGGATCAAGCACAAAAAACCCAGCGCTGTTGGCGGTGCGATTGGTCTTGTGGTGGGTTTAGTGACCATCACCCCGGCGGCGGGTTTTGTCTCGGTTGGCCACGCCATCCTGATGTGCGCGGTGTCTGGTGTGCTGTGCAACCTGTTTGCCCACTTCATCAAAACCAAGACCCGGCTTGACGATGCGCTGGACGTGTTTGCCTGCCACGGCATGGGCGGCATTTTAGGTGCCATCATGACCGGTATGTTCGCAAGTTCTGCCATCAATCCGGCAGTCAGCGTGCAGGGCATCCTGATCAGCGGTGAAACCAAGCTGTTCATTGCCAACATTGTGGCCGTGGTAGCGGTGTGTGTTTACACGGCAATTGTTACCTACGTGCTGATCAAGCTGGTGGGCATGCTCACGCCGATCCGCGTTTCTGAAAAAGACGAAACGGCAGGGCTGGATACCTCGTTGCACGGTGAGGCAGCGCGGTTCCACGATCGCCGCAGCTACTCCTAGTCAAAGACTTAAGACCGGGCGGTGTGAAGAATCACACCGCCCGGTTCGTTTTATTAGTAAATTATCAATGATTTTGTACTACTATATGATAATAGTAGCCTATCAGAGTATGTCATGACCACCCAGATAGATATCAAGACCATTATCGGCAATATAGAACAGCGCGTTTCCACCTTTGCGAATGCCAATGAGCGCATCGCCACCCAGACGAATCTTCTGGCACTGAATGCGACCATTGAAGCCGCGCGTGCTGGCGAGGCAGGGCGCGGGTTTTCTGTGGTTGCTGCCGAAGTCAAAAACCTTGCCAAACAAGCCGCCGAAAACTCCAAGGAGCTGCGCACGGTGGCGCTCGCCAAAATCCGCGAAGAAACCCATGAATTGGAACAGCAATTTGAAGAAAAAGAATATGGCCGCCTCAGCGAAATGGCACAAACGTTAGTGCAGCTGATTGTGCGCAACCTTTATGAGCGCACCGCCGACGTACGCTGGTGGGCAACGGATACATCGCTGTTTAAGGCGCTGCAAACGATGGATAAAGGCGACATCGCGTTTGCCTCAGAGCGCCTTGGGCTGATTAACCGCTTTTATTCCGTTTATTCCAACCTGATTCTCACCGATTGCAAAGGCAAAGTCGTTGCCTGCTCGCAGCCTTCGAGGTTCCATCGCTGCGTTGGCGCTGATTTGTCCGACATGCCGTGGGTGAAAAAATCCCTCGCCACCACCAGCGGCGATCAATATATCGTAGACGATATCTACCGTGATGCCGTTCACGATGACAAGCTCACCTGTATTTACGCGACCGCCGTTCGCGAAGGTGGCAAGGTGGATGGCAAAATCCTCGGCGTGCTCGGCGTCAATTTTGATTGGGAAGAACAGGCGCGTGTGATCGTGCAGGTTGAGCCGGCGCTATCGCCGGAAGAGTGGCAGCATTCGCGTGTACTGCTTCTGGATGCGAGTCTGCGGGTCATTTCCTCGTCCGATGGCAACGACCTGCTGCTGCCCTTTGCCCTCAAAGCAGAGGGTAAACAGAAAGGCCACTACTTCACCGAAAGCGGCGAGCTCGTCGCCTTTGCCAAAACCATTGGTTATCAGGAATATAATGGCCTTGGCTGGTATTCAGTGATTGTGCAGAAGCCCAAGGGAAAGAAATAGATTTCACCCATCGAGTTTGATCTAATTTCGCTAGGCTGCGGCAGATGCGATGGGAATGCTGCGCGCAGCGACTGGAGTGTACAGTTTAGTACATGACAGGAGCGAGCACAGCATTTTCAAGCAAGCTGCCCAGCCTAGTAGAAATTAAACGTCGCCCCACGTCTTTCTGGTAAAATTATGATGCGCCTCCACCATGCGTACGGTACCGGTTTTGGAGCGCATCACAATGGAGTGGGTCACCGCCCCGCCCGGATAGCGGCGCACGCCCTTTAGCATCGAGCCGTCAGTCACACCGGTGGCAGCAAACATCACATCCCCTGCCGCCAGCTCTTCCAGAGCATAGACTTTGTTTAAATCACTGATGCCCATGCGCTTCGCACGGCTTTTTTCTTCGGCGGTTTTAAACAGCAGGCGCCCCTGCATCTGCCCGCCAGTGGAGCGCAGCGCCGCCGCCGCCAGCACACCCTCCGGCGCGCCGCCAATGCCCATATAAAGATCGACACCGGTGCCCGGCACAGCAGTCGCTATCACGCCGGCCACATCGCCGTCTGAAATAAGCTGTATGCGCGCGCCGGCCTCGCGAGTTTTCGCGATCAGCTCTTTGTGGCGGTCGCGCTCCAGAATACATACCACCAGATCCGCCACGTCGCATTTCTTGGCTTTTGCAAGACGCTTTAAGTTGGTTGCAATGCTATCATCCAGATCCACCACGCCATCCGGCAGGCCATCACCCACCGCAATCTTGTTCATGTACACATCCGGCGCGTGCAGGAAGCCGCCTTTTTCGGCCATCGCCACCACCGCCATGGCATTCACGCCGCCCTTGGCGCAAATGGTGGTGCCTTCCAGCGGGTCGAGTGCAATATCCACCGAAGGGCCAAAACTATTGCCCACCTTCTCGCCGATATACAGCATCGGCGCTTTGTCGCGCTCGCCTTCGCCAATCACCACCGTGCCATCAATGGAAAGCGAGTTCAGCGCCTCGCGCATCGCGTTCACCGCGGCCTGGTCAGCCGCTTTTTCGTCGCCGCGCCCCATCAGCCGCGAGGCAGAAAGCGCCGCCGCCTCAGTCACGCGCACCGCCTCCAGCGCAAAGTTGCGATCGCTCCAGAAGGCGGTTTTAGGAGTAGTGGCTGGTTTCTTTTTTGTCGTGGGTTTCATATCCGTTCCTTGTCATTCCGGCGAAGGCCGGAATCTACGTCTGACCACTCGCATGCTGGTTGGTATAGATCCCGGCCTTCGCCGGGATGACACAATGCATTAAAATCCTTCAATCCTTATCCTAAATGGCGCTTCTTTCATACATGGCAGCTTAGCAATCGCAACCAGCGCGCGCGCCATCGCCGCTTCCTGCGTGACATGCGTGGTAATCACCACCGGCACCATCTCGCCGGGACTATGCGAATGCTGAATCACCGAACGCATCGAGATGCCTTCTTTTTTGAAAATCGCCGTCACATCCGCGAGCACACCCGGCTGGTCAATCACATTCAGGCGCAGGTAAAACGAGCTGCTGGTGCGTTCCATCTGCGCAAAGCGTCCCGCGCCCAACTGGGCTGCCGGCAGGGTGAACGGCTTATAAGCAGCGCCGCGCGCAATATCCATGATATCCGCGACCACCGACGAAGCCGTCGGCCCCTCGCCCGCCCCGCGCCCTTCAAAGAGCACAGTGCCCACCGCGTCGCCTTCCACCAGCACCGCGTTAAAGGCGCTGGTCACCCCCGCAAGCTGCGAGCCTTTGGCCACCAAGCAGGGGTGCACGCGCATTAAAATACCGTCCTCATGCTCGCTGGCAATGCCCAGCAGCTTAATGACATAGCCCAGCTCATCGGCAAACTGCATATCAGCAAGCGTCACGCGGCGGATGCCCTCAATAGAAACCTGATCGATCGCCGGGCGGATGCCATAAGCAAGGCTTCCTAAAATCGCGAGCTTATGCGCCGCGTCCACGCCGTCAATATCAAAGCTGGGGTCGGCTTCGGCATAACCCTTCGCCTGCGCTTCAGCGAGCACATCCGCAAAGTCGCGTTTTTCGTTCCACATCGTGGTAAGAATGTAGTTGCAAGTGCCGTTTAAGATGCCGGCGATGCGCGTAAAGCGGTTAGCCGCCAAGCCGTCGCGCAGCCCCTTGATGATCGGAATCCCGCCCGCAACCGCCGCCTCAAACGCGAGCAGCGCGCCGCTTGCCTCGGCCAGCTGTGCCAGCGCTACACCGTGATGCGCAATTAGCGCCTTATTGGCGGTTACCACTGATTTTCCATTTTTAAGTGCGGCTTCCACCAGCGCCTTTGCCGCGCCTTCCGAGCCACCGATACACTCCACCACCACATCAATCTCAGCATCGCTCGCAAGCATCAGCGGATCATCGAGCCAGCGTATGCCACCCATATCCACGCCGCGGTCTTTCTTTTTGTTTTTCGCGGAAACCGCGACCACCTGAAGGCTGCGCCCCGCGCGCGCCGCCAGCAGCTGCGGCTGGCCAAGCAGAATCTTCAGCGCCCCACCACCAACAGTGCCAAGCCCTGCGATGCCGATATTCAGCGGTTTATTCACATACACTCCTTGCTTTCGTCATCCCCGCGAAAGCGGGGATCCAGACCGTTATTTATTCTTACACCAAGCAAATCAAATATCATCATTTTTAGGCCAGCAGCTATCTGGATTCCCGCTTTCGCGGGAATGACGACGAACCTAACCCACTGTTTCGCCATAATCTACTGAATTTGAGGGCATCGTCATGGAAATGTCATAAAATACCCATTGTAAGAATCCCTACATTTTATTAACCTTTATATTATTATCAGGAGATTCCTATGCCCAAAATTACATTGCGCCAAGCCGTTCAAATTGCAACCTCTCGCGCACTTAGTGAAAGCCGTGAAGATATTGAATCCACATGGGATGCTATAACTAAATTGGGATTCGGCGACCTTAGAGGCGATTCCGGAACAGGTGAAGCAGCGGCTATTTTTAGCGCAAGAATAGCGCTAAAAGCACAGCATCCTCGCTTGATTGCTGAAATTCCTATGCAAGGCGGAATTACCGAAGACCATTATCGAAACTTTGCTAAACCAGCCACTCCCACAGAACCGGATAAAGATTATGTTGCTCGTTGCGAAGCGTGGATAAAAGCAAACACACCGAGATACCCAAATGGGATTAATGTAGAAGCAAAGGCTCTTGCCATGGGCTAACGCTTCTGCAATTAATCCAACTAATCTTCCTAGCCCGTTTTCTCCGCCGAGCGCATATTGTGCTCGGGAGCTCGCCAAAGCGACCTTATCCCCACTTCCGATACGGCACCATCACCTTGCCCTTTAGCATCGGATAGTGTTTGGCGTTGAGGGTGACCACGCGGGCACCCAGCGATTCAGCTGTAGCAGCAACGATACAATCTGCAAGTCCTGCGTGATGGCTTGGGCCATATTGATTGCGCATCCATCCGGCGCGAATTGCAATGGCTTCACTCACGGCTACACGCTCAAAAAGACCACATAGATTAATTAGGTCACGCTCTTCACGCTTGCCTTTGACACCAGCATAAAGCTCCGCAACGGTCACAACCGAAAGCGCGATCTGGTCGTGATGATCATCGATGAACCGTGCCGCATCAGGATAACGCCTGAGCGTATCGATGAGTACGTCAGCATCAACGATTAAACGCCCCATTCATGAAGCCTTCTGTCAAAGCTATGGCGAATATCAGCCCAGCTGCGATTATCATCGTCCTTCCAGCTATTTGAAAAGCTGCCTAGTATATCTGCCACCTTCTTTTTACGCTGCTTGGCTTTGCTTTCCTGCTGGGCAATAAACTCATCAATGGCGCGGCGAATCAGCGCGCTGGAACTATCTCCCGCCATGGCGGCAAGTAGCTCGAGTTTCTTGGTTTGTTTTTCGTCCAGATAAATTTGCGTGCGCTTCATATACACCTCACACATACATCATAGCATGAGAGCGCAAAAAAAACAAGGTTAAATAGCCTTATTTACCGCCTTCAAATTATGCCCGGGGTCTTCGGCAAGGAATGATTTAATACCGCGCACGGCCTGGCGGATGCGGTGTTTATTTTCGACAAGCGCGATGCGCACAAACCCTTCGCCGCCTGCACCAAAGCCGATGCCCGGCGCCACCGCCACATCGGCTTTCGATAAAAGCAGCTTGGAAAATTCAAGGCAGCCGAGATGGGCGTAAGCCTTCGGAATCGGCGCCCAGAAAAACATCGACGCATCAGGCACGACAAGCCCGTCCCACCCGGCGTCAATCAAGCCTTCCGCCAGCACATCGCGGCGCTCTTTGTAAAGCTTTCGCATCTCCACCACATAATCCTGCGGGCCGCCGAGCGCGGCGGCAGCGGCCACCTGCACCGGCAGAAACGTGCCATAATCAAGGTACGATTTGATTTTGGTGAGCGCCGCGACCAGCGTTTTATTACCCACGCAGAAACCAATCCGCCAGCCCGCCATCGAGTAGCTTTTAGAAACGGTGGTAAACTCCACAGCGATGTCTTTCGCGCCTTTCACCTGCAAAATCGATGGCGGCGGCTTGCCGTCAAAATAAATTTCGCAGTAAGCGAGGTCGGAGATCACATAAATGCCGTAATGGCGGCAGATATCGATCACCTGTTCATAAAACGATAAATCGACCGTAAACGCGGTTGGGTTGCAGGGAAAGTTCACAATCAGCGCGACCGGTTTTTTTGGCGCGGATTCGATCGCTTTTTTGAGCGATTCAAAAAACTCTGGCCCCGTTTGGTTCGGTATCGAAATAATCTGAGCGCCCGCAATCACAAACCCCCAGACATGGATCGGGTAGGACGGATCCGGCACGATGAACGAATCACCCGGGCCGGTGATCGCCTGCGCGAGATTGGCGAGGCCTTCCTTGGAGCCGATGGTGACCACCATCTCCGAATCCGGATCAAGCTCCACACCAAAACGCCGCTGGTAATAGGCCGCCTGCGCTTTTCTCAGGCCATAAATCCCGCGAGAGAGAGAATAGCGGCTGAATTTCGGGTCTTTCAGCGTTTCGACCAGCTTGTCAGTGACATGTTTGGGCGGAATCGAGTCAGGGTTACCCATACCAAAATCAATGATGTCGTGGCCTTTGGCGCGCGCGGCCGCCTTCATCTTGTTGACTTCGGCAAAGACATACGGGGGCAGAAGCCCGATGCGGTGAAAATGTTCCTGCATAGCGGTCATCCGTTACGGCACGAGGTAATACTGGCGCTCGCGCGGCGGGCTATAGCGCGAAGGCGGCAGGGTTTTGGTGTCTCTGAGCTTGTCAGGCGATGCAAGCGGCGCGGGTGCAGCAGCAGGAGCAGATGACTCATCTTTTTTGCTCTCTTGCTCGTCCTGCGGTTGCGCATCATTCAGAGGTTGCGCGCTAGCAGGCTGCGGCGATAGCGGTACAAAAGGCGCAACACTGCGATCTTGCGATTCGCTGGCTGGCTGAGGCTTCTGAGGCAATTCTTCACGCATCGCAGCTTCGCTGGCTGGCTGATTATCATTCGCATTCAGCCCCAAACGTTTCCACCAGGGCGATGCGGTTTCCTGCGCTGGTTCGTCCGCTGGCTGGCTGGCTGGCTGTGGCGACGGCGTAGCCATATCATCATTGTTTGCTGGCTGCCCATCATGCATGCGGCCAAGCAACACAGTTGTCGATGGTTTCACTGGCGCGCTGGCGGGATGAGGCGCAGGTTTGAAATCGGGTGCTGCGGCCACGGGGCTGCGCGGCTCATCGCGCGGCAGCTCTTCTTCGAGCTGTGCTGGCGCCGGCACCGGCGCGGTCACGGATGGTTCACGATCAAGCTGCTGCTTCTGCTGCTGGGCGGTCGCGTGGTCTTCCTGCAGGGTTTTGACCTGCAGCTCATGATTTTCTTTCGCCTGCTTAAATGCTGCAGGAGGCGGAGGCACCTCAGAAAGCTCGGGGAAAGGCTCAGCCACTGGCTCTTCGGATGTTTTTGGCTCGCCGGTCAGTGACGAGGCAAGGCGCGCAAAAAAGCTGGGCTTGGAAGCGGGCGCATCTGCGGCTGACTCGGCCTGTTGCTGGCCATCGGAATCGGCGCTGCGAGCAGGTTCCTTTGTCGGTTGCTGTTCGGGCTGCGCCGCGTTCGCCTGATGCCGCACCAAAGCAGGAGCCGAAGCGGATTTAGCTGCAGGCACCAGCGGCACAAACCCAGTTACGCTGTCAGGCGGGGTTGTTTCTGCAACGATGGGGCGGAAGGCCGCAGGAGTTACAACGGGTGCAGCAATGGTTTCGGGCTGGCTTTCAGTTACGGGCGAGGGTTGCGGTTCAGAGGCCACCATGCCCGGCGCGACTTTAGGTTCCTGCTGCGGCGCCTCGGCTGGTGCGGCCTCAGCCTGTGGAGATGGAGCTGCAAGCGGCGCGGGTTCAAAAACCGGCGCTACAGGCTGGGCTTTACGGCCAAATGATTTTCTAACCGGTTTTTCCGCTGGTGCATCGGCGGCATTTTTTGTCTCTGAGCGGCTGGGAACAAAACGGTCAAAAAAGCTGCTATCAACGCTACCTGCTTCTTCACCACCATTCATCTCCAGCGGCTTTGCAGGTTTAGAGGCCACCACATTGCCATCCTCATCATACTGATCAAACGGGTTGTCTGCGGCTGGTTTTGCAGCGGCTGGCGCGCCAGCATTATTTTGCACAGGCTGAGCGGCAGGCGGAAGCGCAGGTGCCGCCATCTGCGGGTTAAGTAGCGGCGCGCGGCGCGGGCCATCCACCAGCTGTTCTTTACGGCCTTCTGCGCCGGTAATTTTATCTGCCAGATTGCTGGTATCGCATCCGGCAAGCGCCATCATCCCGAAGGCAGAAACCAGCAGGGAAAATTTGAAAGAAACGGGGCGCTTCATATGGAAAATCCTGAAGTTAGGTTAAAAGTAAAGGTGCGGCATCAGCGTTGCATAAAAACATCTAACAATCATGCCCGCAAAGGTATATCGTAGGCGCGTTTTGAACGCAATTAGCATTTATGACACAGCACACACGCACACCTGACCTCAGTGAATTCACCCGCAACATGACCAAGGCGGCGGAGCAGTGCCAGCGCATTTATCAGGAATTCATGGCACGCCAGCTTCAGGATATTGAGCGAAAGCCCTTTGATCCTGCGGGTCTGAATGCGGCGATGGTGGAGTGGTTTTCGCAGGCGGCGCAGGATCCGGCAAAGCTATGGGAAAAGCAGCTAGGCTGGTGGCAGGAGGCGATCAACCTCTGGCAGAACGCCGCAAGCCGCGCCCTTGGTGAAAACTTAAAGCCCTATATTGAGGCCGACCCCAAGGATCGCCGCTTTAAGGATGACGCGTGGAATCAGAATGCGGTGTTTGATTTCATCAAGCAATCCTACCTGCTCACCGCGCGCTGGATGCAGCAATCGGTGAAAGATGTTTCGGGGGTGGATCCGAAAATCATGCAGAAAATTGATTTCTACACGCGCCAGTTTGTCGATGCGATGTCACCGTCGAACTTCATCATGACCAACCCCGAGGTGCTGAAAGCGACGCTCGAAAGCCAGGGCGAAAATCTGGTGAAAGGTTTCTCGCACCTGCTGTCCGACCTGGAAAAAAGCAAAGGCAACCTTCGCATCAGCATGACCGATTATAGCGCGTTCAAGGTAGGCAAAAACCTCGCGGTCACGCCCGGCAAGGTGATTTACCAGAACGACCTGATGCAGCTCATCCAGTATGAACCCACTACGAAAGAGGTGTTCAAAACACCGCTGCTCGTCATTCCGGCGTGGATCAACAAATACTACATCCTCGACCTGCAGCCGGAAAATTCGCTGGTGAAATATCTGGTGGATCAGGGCTACAGCGTGTTTGTGATTTCCTGGGTAAACCCTGATGAAAAACTCGCAAAGAAAACCTTTGATGACTACATGATGGAAGGGCCGCTTGCGGCGCTCACTGCTATTGAAAAAGCCACCGGCGAAAAAGAAATTTCGATTGGCGCCTACTGCTTAGGGGGCACGCTCACCGCCATCACGCTCGCATGGCTGAAAGCAAAAAAGCAATCCTCGCGTGTGAAATCCGTGACCTACCTCACCACCATGATCGATTTTGCCGATAGCGGTGAGCTGTCCGTATTTGTGGATGAAGAGCAGCTGCAGATCATGGAATCACGCATGAAAGAGCTGGGCTATCTCGAAGGCTCCGAAATGGCGATGACCTTTAACATGCTGCGCGCCAATGATCTCATCTGGTCGTTTGTGGTGAATAATTATCTGCTCGGCAAAGAGCCCTTCCCGTTCGACCTGCTCTACTGGAATGCGGACTCGACACGCATGCCCGCCGCCATGCACAGCTTTTATCTGCGCAATATGTATCAGAAAAACCTGCTGATTCAGCCCGGCGGCATCACGGTGGGGGGCGCTTCGATTGATTTAACCACCATCGACACGCCCACTTACGTTCTTTCTTCGCGCGAAGATCACATCGCGCCGTGGAAATCCACCTACATCGCAACACAAACCTACGTGGGCGATATTCGTTTTGTTCTGGCAGCCAGCGGCCACATTGCGGGCGTGATCAACCCGCCCTCCAAAGATAAATACTGCCACTGGGTCAATAACATTCCGTATCCGAAATCACCCGATGAGTGGATCAAAGGCGCGCGCGAAGTCAAGGGCTCATGGTGGCCGGACTGGCTATCGTGGCACGCACGCTACAGCGGCGAAAAGGTACCCGCACGCAAAATCACCACCGCCATCGAAGACGCGCCGGGCAGCTACGTGCAGGTCATCAGCTAGCGAATTTCGATAAATGTATCACGCCGCAGGTTGCGCATCAGCTTCTGCGCCTCCAGCTCCAGCCGCTCGGCCAGCAGCAGTGTTTTGACCTGATTGAGATCCACAATCTCAGCCGCCGGCACAACATCGCTGCGGCCGCACAGCATGTAAAGCTGAATGCCTTGATCGGTTGCAAATGGCGGCGATGTTTCACCAATTTTCAGGTTCGCCGCGATTAATTTCAGCGCGGGAGATAATTCAGAAAATAGCATCTCTCGCATCGTCACCAGCATCTCTGCATCCTGAAGGTTCTCGATGCCGGCAAAACCCTTTTCTTCACAGTTTCCTGGGTTTTTGGCCAGCTCCTCAGCAATCGAAAGCAGCGTGCTGGCTTCATGGTTTTCTGCATCGGCTTTCAGTTTAAGCAGAATATCCTTGATCCTGATCTGCTGGTCTTTTTCGGCTGTCTCCTGAGCCGATCTGGTATTGTACACCTTCACAATACTATAGCCGGCCTCAGTGCGGATAGGCTGCGTAATCGTTCCGAGCTTTGCCGTGGCAAGCACTTTGCCGATTGCAGGATCAAGCTGTTCGGGCTTAACCCAGAAGCGATCCATTTTGGCGCTGCGGCCGGAAAGCTGGCGCGCAAGCTCCTCAAAGCTTGCGCCAGAACGCATTTCAGAGGCAAGTTTGGCAGCAACACCGCGCACTTCAGCTTCGCGTTTCGGGCGGTCTACGGGCAAGGTGAGAAAAGCAATTTCGAGCTGCTGGTTCACTTTGGGAATGGTAATGGTCTTTTGCTTAGCCAGTGCCTCTTCGTCGCTGATTTTGATTCTGGGACGAATCTTTTGGCCAACCAGTTTACTCCACGCCAGCTGCGCGCGGATCTGATTTTCAAATGTCGCTTCAGGGACATTATTCTGCGTCAGCATCTGGGCGATGGCGCCGGCGGACATGCCGCGCTGGGATTCAATGCCAGCAATCGCGCTGGTCACTTCTGCATCACTGACGGTAATGCCGGCTTTGGTGGCCTCTTTCAGCTGCAGGCGCTCATCCACCAGCGAACGAACCACCTGCGGGCGTACACGCGCCAGCGTTTCCGCGCTATTGGTCAGGCGCGTCGTTGCCACCAGAAAACGCAGCCTTGCCTCCACATCATAGGAAGAAATGGCTTCTTCACCGACCACGGCTGCAATCGCAAGCCCGCCAGCGGCGGCAGCGCTGGAAGTTGCGGTGGCTGGCACGGCCGCCTGTTTCTGAGCGAAAGCAGGGGCGGCCATCAGTGGCACACATAACACAAACCAAAATCGCATCAGACTACTCCAGATTTTTCAGGGCGATACGAAACAAGAAGGTGGTGGTCGGTTCGATATCGCGGTCGCGGGTGAATTCTCTACCGATCATCGTGGTGATGTAGGTGCATTCGTTTTTAAAGGTGATACCGGTGCTGGCCGAAGGGGTAAAGCTGGTTTCAATGTCTCTGCGGCTGGTCACAAACCACTGCCACTCATCGGTCAGATTCACAACACCAGTACCGCTGATTTCTTCTTTATTGGCCAGAATCGGATCATTACTCAGCATCAGGTAATTGCCCGAAAGCGTCAGCGGGCCATAGGTCAGGGCGCTATCGACTTCATGCCGCTGCGGGCTCAGCGTTTCCTTATCCAGCCGGAAGCGATACGCCACGGTAAACGGCGCAGCATCCAGCCCCACTTTGCCCACATAATCAGAAAGCTTATCGTTCAGGTCGTTGGAAAATGGAAAATTACGGTCTGCCTGCGTGCGGTAATGCTGGCCGATTAGCCCATGAATCGCGGCGCCATCGGCAAACTGAAACTGGCTGCGCAGGCCATAGCTCAGGCGCGGGCCGGTTTCCACGCGGTCATAGCCGGTGAAGCGGTTGGCATCAAACAGGTTGGTATCAGTAAATTCCGGCACGCGGCTATCTTCGTTGGGAATTTTCTCCGGGTTGCCACCGCGCGGGCTGATTGCCATCGCAACCACCGGTTCAAGCAGCATACTCTGGCCACCCTCCAGACGGTTGATCAGCGGGTAGCGCCACGAAAGCTCCGCTTCAGGAATCACGCGGCCGGTGGTGCCGTCAAACTGGCGCCCTCCAGCCAGCGCGACATCTTCAACGTCATAAACATCCGTGCGCAGGCGCGTCTGCACCTCAATAATCTGCCCATCCTGTGTGATGTAAGGAAGTTTCCATCCGCCCGTCATCGAAAGCCGGCGGCTTTTAGGGCCTTCATCACGCGTCAGCGCCGTGGCATTGGCGGTAAACATCGTACGCGCCTGATAGCGCCCGGGCTCACTTTCATACATCAGATCGAACTGCGGTAGCGCGGTGGGAATGCGGGCAGAATCGTCCTGTGCGGTGAGCCCCTGAAACGCCAGCGCCTGCGCCCGCAAAAAGCTGCGATCGCCGGGAGCGGTCAGGTTGTAGCGTTCGCCATACACGCGCGATGTCAGCTGGGTATCCTGGCTGAATTTGTAGCGGCGGAGGTAAGTGTCGTCGGTCGTGCGGCGCACATCAAAACCCCAATCCGTATCGGGATCATAGCTGAATTGCCCTTTCGCATTAAAGTGGCCGCGTATTTCGTTACCATTATCGACGAAACCCAGCGCGTTGCGATCTTTCGGGCGGGTGATGCTGCCATCGGTGATCAAGCTGCCCTCATCAAAACGCTGGCGATACTCGCCCGCCATCACCAGACCTTCCTGCGTCGTGAAGTAGGGGGTGATGGTCATGTCCTGATCTTGCCCAAACACATAGTAATAGGGCGCTTTAACCACCGTCCCAAGATTGCCGTTGGCCTGCAGCTCTGGCGTCAGAAAACCACTTTTATTATCCGCACCGGGCGTAGCATGCGAGAGGTAGGGTGAATAAAATACCGGCAGGCCAAAGGCCTCAAGCTGCACATCGTTGTAAGTCACTTCCTGCTCGGCTTCATCGATACGCACGCGCTCAGCTTTCAGCTGCCACATCGGCTCTTTTGGCTCACCGTCATCACACACCACACGGCACGGCGAATACACGGCACGATCCAGCTCGGTCACATGTTCATTGATTTTGCGGCCACGCGTTGAAGCAAACAGTGAACCATCGGCAAGCCGTGCGCGAAACTGGCGAATCACGCCCGCACTCATATCCTCCTGAAGTTCCATCTCATCGGCAAAGACCACATTGCCGGAGGCATCCATCAGGCTGACATCGCCCTTGGCTTTAACCCGGCCGTTTTTCTGGTCGTAGGATAGTTCCTGCGCCAGAAGCACCGACTCCCCCTGCACCACCTCAACATTGCCGCGCGCAAGCACCTGAGCGTTATTCTGGTCATACGACACATCTTCGGCCGAAAGCGCCACGGGCTCATCCTGACTCACCGAGTCCGCGCTCGCATCGAAATTCGGCTTTTCAAACTGCTGCTGCGCTAGCGCCTGAAACGGAAGCAGACAAATGCCAGCAAGCCAAAGCCAGCGCGGAGAAACGTGGTTCATGGGGTTGCCGCGCTGCATAGGCTCCTGTGTTAGTGGAGATTGCTCCACAATCTACGATAGGCTGCAAACATGAAGCCGGTGAAGACAGCAAGGAAAAACATGACCTTGATGCCCATCTGCTTGCGCTCTTCCATCTCTGGCTCAGCGGCCCATTGCAGGAAGATGGTCACATCACGCGCCATCTGGTCGATGCTCGCCTGCGTGCCGTCCTGATAGGTGACCTGACCATCCGCCAGCGGTGCGGCCATGGCCAGCGCCTTGCCGGGGAAATAAGGATTGTAATGCATGGCTGCGCCCAGCGAAAAATCCGCCGGCGCCGGCACATAACCGGTAAGCAGCGAATAGAGATAATTCGCGCCATTTTCACGCGCCTTAACAATCAGGCTGAGATCCAGCGGATACGCGCCATTATGGGTGGCGCGCGCCTGATTTTCATTGGCAAAAGGCGAGGGGAAATAATCCGAAGGCTTGCCGGGGCGCTCAAACATCTCGCCCTCATCATTCGGGCCATCTTTGATTTGATAGGTGGCAGCGAGTGCCTTCACCTCGGCTTCCGAAAAGCCAATGCCCTGCAGGTTGCGAAAGGCGATGCGCTTGAGGCCGTGGCAGGCTGAGCACACTTCCTTATAAACCTGAAAGCCGCGCTGAGCCGCCTGTTCATCCACTATGCCGAACACGCCCTTAAACGGCCACTCGACACTGCGCGGCGGCTTCACATCGCCCGCGGCATAGGCCGCCGCAGCAAGGGCAAAAAGGCTTACAGCCATCGTAGCAATCCAGATTTTTTTTGTCATACGTTCCTCAATCAATGATGTGCGGCCGCGGGTTTTGCAAGCACCGCTTCACTGATGCTTCGAGGCAGTGGCAGAGTTTTTTCGTTCTTGGATAAGAACCAAAGGGCAACGAAATAGCCGAAATAAATCGTCATTGCGATACGGCCCATGATCACATAAATGCCTTCTGCCGGCATGGCGCCCAGCCAGCCGAGGAACACCATGTTCACAATAAACAGCCAGTAAAGCGGCTTGAAAAGCGGCCTGAAATCACCGCTGCGAACAGGCGAGCGATCAATCCACGGCAGCGCGAATAAAATCAGAATCGACCCGAACATCGCAATCACACCGGCCAGCTTGGCGTCCATGAACACAATATGCGTAAACGGAATGCCGATATCCGGCGTCGCGCGCAGAATCGCATAAAACGGCAGGAAATACCACTCCGGAACAATGTGCGGCGGGGTCACCAGCGGATTCGCCGGGATGTAGTTGTCCGGGTGGCCGAGCACGTTGGGTGCAAAGAACACGAACGAGAACATGAAAATGAAAAACACGCCAAACCCGAAAAAGTCCTTATAGGTGTAGTAGGGGTGGAACGGGATGGTATCCTGCGGCGTTTTCACATCAATCCCCAGCGGGTTGTTCGAGCCATGCACGTGCAGCGCCCAGATATGGAGAATGACCACACCCACAATCACGAACGGCAGCAGGAAGTGCAGCGAGTAAAAGCGGTTGAGCGTCGGGTTTTCCACCGAGAAACCGCCCCACAGCCAATGCACGATCGGCTCGCCGACCAATGGAATCGCTGAGAATAAATTGGTAATCACGGTCGCGCCCCAGAAGCTCATCTGCCCCCATGGCAGCACATAGCCGAGGAACGCGGTGGCCATCATGAGGAGGAAAATGACGAGGCCGAGCCACCATAAAATCTCACGCGGCGCCTTGTAAGAACCATAATACAGGCCGCGGGAAATATGGATATACACCACAATGAAGAACATCGACGCGCCAACCGCATGCATGTAGCGCAGCAGCCAGCCAAAATTCACCTCGCGCATGATGCGCTCCACGCTGTCAAAGGCGAGGGACGTATGCGGCACGTAGTGCATGGTGAGAAACAGGCCGGTTAAAATCTGCATCACCAGGCAAATGCCCGCAAGCGAGCCGAAATTCCACCAGTAGTTCAGGTTGCGCGGCGCGGGATATTTGCTGCCGAGCGAGTTATCAATGAACGAAAAAATCGGCAGGCGATACTCGATCCAGCCTTTAACTCCGGGTGCCTGCGCGGTCGGTTTCTGTGCCATGGGTGTTATCCAATCTTAATGCGGTTATCGGCAATGAATTCATATTGCGGCACGGCGAGGTTGGTCGGCGCCGGGCCTTTGCGAATGCGGCCGGAGGTGTCGTAATGCGAGCCGTGGCACGGGCAGAACCAGCCTTTGTAATCACCCGCATCATTCACCGGAATGCAGCCCAGATGCGTGCAGACGCCGACCATCACCAGCCACTGATCTTTCCCCTGCTTGATGCGCTCTTCATCTTTCTGCGGGTCTTTAAGATCGGTGAGTGCAACAGCGCGCGCCTCATCAATATTTTCCTGGGTGCGGTGGCGAATAAAGACCGGCACACCGCGCCACTTCACGCGCACCGTCTGGCCGGGAGCAATCGGGGAGAGATCCACCTCAATGGTAGAAAGCGCCAGCGTATCGGCGGCGGGGTTCATGCTGTCAACAAATGGCCACAGCGCCGCGCAGCCGCCCACAGCGGCCATGCCGCCGGCAGCCAGCGCCATAAAATCGCGCCGCGTTGGTTCTTGCGAAGAATCAGAAGGTGAGGTGTGATGACTCATGGATTATCCCGATAAAATAAACGACTATCGGGTCATTTCTATAACAAACGCGAACGAAGTTGCAATAGCTGCGACACAGAAAAATGCAATTGTCTAAAGTTGCGACAACTACGCACCAGTTGCAAAATATTTTTAGAACTCGCTCCAGCAAAAAAGCGCGCGGCGATAGAGTGCGAGAAAACGACTATACATCAAGTACATGACGTTTTCGCCTGTCCGCCATAGCTCAAAGAGCGGCGGCGGAAGCGAGACTCTGTCGCACCTGTCGCCCGTGCCACTTGGCGTAGCGGGAAGCAGATTTGAAGCTAAAGTAGAGTTCTACGCCGCGAAGGCGGCTTTCATCAGCGCGGTGCCCCAGGCGATCAGGTGGTCGCCCACGCCCTTCAGCACATACATCCACTCATGGGCATTCTCAACACACTTACCCACGGTGCTGATATCGAACAGGCAGGGGCCAAAGCTGGCAGCAAATGCCGCAAAAGTGATGCCGCCGGTGAGCATATAAAAAATATTAAAGCGCGGGTCACGCGGATCCTGATTCATGAGGGGCGGGCGGCGAAAAAACATAATACGATTATGCCTTAGCTCTAAGCCCGCTGCCACCTGATTTTTGTGAAACTTTGATGACAGCAGAATATGCTGATAAACTATTGATCTTACATATAAAGTTATTTATGTGAGTGGATGGCTAGGCAGCGGCGCACGCAGAATCGCAGCGTAGCAGCGCTACGTGAGGATTCGAGTACGCCGATAACGACGCCAGCAACCACAGAAATAAGTTTATGCAAATTGCCCTCTACCAGCCAGACATCCCCCAAAACACCGGCAGCCTCATGCGCCTTTCTGCGTGTCTGGATGTGCCGCTGCACATCATTGAGCCGTGCGGTTTTGCGTTTGATGAAAGACGCCTGCGCCGCACGGCGATGGATTATGCGGGTCACGCCACCATCCACCGCCATCTCAGCTGGGCGCGTTTTCTTGATATAAGACAAGCCGCGCCGCATCCGCGTGTGATACTGGTCTATCCGCGCGTAGCCACCTCTTATCTGGATTTTGCTTACCGCCCGGACGATATTCTGCTGCTTGGGCGGGAAAGCGCCGGTGTTCCGGATGAGGTGGCGGCAGCGTGCGATGCGAAGGTGGCGATTCCGATGAAGGCCGGAGTTCGCTCGCTGAATGTGTCGCAGGCGGCTTGCATTGTGCTTTCGGAAGCGCTACGGCAAACGGGACATAGCCCCGCACTAGTTGCGGGGTCTGGTATTTAAGATAACGGAGAATAAACATGTTACAGAAAAACTCAAAGCCAGACCCCATAGCAAATGCGGGGCTTACACTAACCCAGCAGCAATCGCTTGCGAGCGGCTGGTTTCGCGAGCTGCGCGATTCCATCTGCGCCGAGTTTGAGAAAATGGAGCGGGAGTTTTACGAAGAAGCGCGGTCAGCAGACCGCGCGAGCCATCAGCCCGCTGGCGGCGCGCCATGCGAAAATCAGGAGATTTTCGCGGGCGCATTTATAAAGACACCTTGGTCTAGGGACCAAGGCGGCGGCGGCGAGATGTCGGTGATGAAAGGGCGCGTGTTTGAAAAAGTCGGGGTGAATATCTCGACTGTTTACGGCGAGTTTTCGGAAGCGTTTCGAAAAGAAATCCCCGGCGCAGCGGATATGCCCTATTTCTGGGCGTCGGGCATTTCGCTGGTGGCGCATCTATGCTCGCCTTTAGTGCCGGCGGTGCATATGAATACGCGCATGATTTGCGTTGGCAAAAATCCCTTTAGTGATGTGAGCGCAGCAGCGCGAACCAGCCCTGAGCCGGGCTCCATGGAATTTTCAGCAGAAAATTCCGGGAGCGATTACAAAAGCTGGTTCGGCGGCGGCGCGGATCTCACCCCGATGTACCCGGTCGAACAAGATACGCGCGATTTCCACGCGGCCTTTGAAACCACCTGCAACCAGTTTGATCCTGACTATTATCCGAAGTTTAAAAAATGGTGCGATGAGTATTTTTTCCTGAAACACAGGAATGAGCCGCGCGGCATCGGCGGGATATTTTATGATTACCTCTCGCCTTGCAACCCTCACCCCAACCCTCTCCCTGAAAGGGAGAGGGAGTCCCAAGCGGCACCATCTCACACCACAACTTCCATCTCTCAAGCGGAAAAGAAACTTACTGCTCCTTCTCCCTTTCAGGGAGAAGGCCGGGATGAGGGTAAAAGCTGGCACGAGCTTTTCGCCTTCACCCAGGAAGTCGGCAAAACTTTTAAGGCGATTTACCCCGCCATTGCCCGCCGCCATATGTTTAAGCCGTGGACGGCCGAGCAGCGCGAATGGCAGCTTAAAAAACGCGGGCGCTACGTGGAATTTAATTTGCTTTATGATCGCGGCACACGCTTCGGCCTGATGACCGGCGGCAACGTCGATGCCATCCTCATGAGCATGCCGCCCGAGGTGAAATGGCCGTAATTGTCACAAAAGCTTCATTTCTACTATTCTTTACCACCATGTATGATCACACAATATGTCTTATGATATTCCGCAGCATGTGAATGATGCACTGAGAACCATGATGAAGGTTGCCGATGCTGAGATCATGGCGTTACGCCGCAGTGAGGCGCGACTGAACGATCCCGGCAACTCACCTGCCTGGGGTTATATTGCTCAGGAACTCTCTCCCATGCTTGCTCGCGTCAAAGCAGAAATCACCATCGCGATGAATAATGGCGATGTCATGCCTGCAGTTGCAGCATTGCACGAGAAGATCGATGCTTTCGATCTGGATACAAAGGATCCCGTGAAGAATATTTTTGTTAAAGCAACGAAAGCAATGCTAAGGAGCATCGATCCGAATCAGTACCCCGAAATACAATCAGCGCTTGATGTGATTTCAAGCGTAAGTCGCGTTCAAGCTTGAATCTCCGCTTCTTCTTTTCTGTTCAACCACCTCAGCGCCGCCCGTCCGGGAATGGCCGTAATCATAATAGCGCGGACTAACGCCTATGGCTACCCCCGCGCCCCTCTTCTTTTATTGCTTGTTTTTTTAACATTTTCAAATGGCTGCTGTCATTTGCATGGTAACCATAAGGATCGGCGCCATTATATAAGTTAATTAACTCACTTGCCTGTCTTGCGTCATCACGTAAACCAGAAGTTTCTTGCTCTGCTTTTTGCATTTCCTTTTCGCTAGGCGTGTCACCGAGAGCCGATCTTATAAACGCGCCAATCGCCGAATCTTTATTCCTGGTCTTACGCCATGCCGCTTTGGGCAAAACCGAAATATCAGAAAGCCCGTCTGCCCCCAATTGGGCATCGCCAGTAATTAATAGAAAGCGGGGTATTGGTTTTTCGGTGGTAGTATTGTCATGGTAGAAGGCATTATATTTGCCTTTTCTGAAATTATAAATCAGTTCCGTACCGGTTGTTTCCATAGCCTGATCGGTTATAACTCCTACGATCTCACAATCTTCCTTGCGAGCCTTAATTAATATCTCCTGAAGCTCTGTTTCATTGGAAACACTTGCCGCCTGACAGCTGTAATGTTTGATAATCTGGCCGGCATGTGCGGAAGCCTGAGCCTTATTGTCATCAATAACAATAAAAGCTTTCTTAGGATATTTGAGAAATATATTTGTCCATGATTTGCGCATAGAACGCTATCATAACAGAAAGCGCATGCATAATGAACTACATAAACCAGACGTTACGCTTGGGTTTGATTCCTTCTATCATCAGAATTCAGCCACTTCAGCACCACGAGCCCAGGAATGGCAAGCGCGGCGGCAAAAGCAAAGAAAAGCGGCCAGCCCAGCTGCTCGGCCACCCAGCCGGCGGGCGTGGAAAGCCAGGTGCGGCCAAAGGCGGCGAGCGAAGAAAGCAGCGCATATTGCGTGGCGGTGAAGGCCACATTGGTCAGGCGGCTGATATAAGCAACAAACGCGGCCGTGCCCATGCCGCCGGTCACATTTTCGAGCGTGATGGATAGCGCCAGCACCGCCTCATTCGCGCCTGCATAAGCCTGCACCACAAACATCAGGTTGGTGATGCCGTGGCCGATGCCGCAGATCCACAGGCTTCGCATAATGCCGAGCTTATAGACCATCCAGCCGCCGATAAAGCTGCCAGCGATGGTCGCGATCAGCCCGTAGAGCTTGACGATGGTGGCGATCTGCTCCTTAGAAAAACCGATTTCGATGAGGAAAGGATTGGTCATCACGCCCATGAAGGCATCGGCGAGTTTATACAGCACAATGAAGAGTAAAATCGCTAGCCACTGCGGCCGCTTCATGAATTCGCCGAAGGGCTGGATGACGTGATGAAGCATCCAGTCGCCGGTCGCCTGTCGCCAGCTTCTGTCGTCTTTAGTCGCTCTGGAGACTGGAGACTGGAGACTGGCGACTGGTTCACCCGCCATCAGCGCCGCCAGCATCCCGATAAACAGCAGCCCCGCCATCACCATATACGTCACCTGCCAGCCAAACCATGTGGCGAGAAAGAGCGCCCCGGCGCCGGAGGCAATCATACCGAATCGATAGCCCAGCACCACGGCGGCCGCGCCGGCGCCCTGCTCTTCTTCCTTCAGGAGCTCAACGCGGTAAGCATCAATCACGATATCCTGCGTGGCGGATAAGCTCGCCACACACACGGCGGCAAGCGCCGTGAGCCAGGGATCGATCGCCGGATTGGCATAGCCCAGAAATATCAGCGCGAGTGCGAGCATGAGCTGCGTCGCAAACAGCCAGCCGCGCCTGCGGCCAAACACATGGCAGAAAAACGGCAGCTTCAGGCCATCCACCAGCGGCGCCCATAGAAACTTCAGCGCATACGGTGTGCCCACGGCCGCAAACAGGCCAATGGCCGCTTTCGTTACGCCGGATTCTGTCAGCCAGACCGAAAGTGTCGAGCCCGTTAGCGCCAGTGGCAGCCCGGAGACAAACCCAAGCGCCAGAATTACAATGATTTTTTTTCTTAAATACAGCGCCAGATCAGAAAACACAAGAATTCCGCTAGAAATGTCACATTTCTGTTAAATATTTAACCGAAACTTACCGTTTGCTTGAGAAAATCAGCTTACGTGGTAAGATAATTAAATCGAGCAATAATCTTTCGTGGGATGAGATGCAATGGGTTTCAGAAAGCCAGTGACTGATCCTTTATCAGGGCAAGCTCCGAAGCCGGCGGCGCCTGCGGCTTCGGCACTGCCAAATGAACAGGCGCTTCGCCAGCAGATTGAAGAATTTCACGCGCGCTGCGGCGATCGCCTTCGTTATCTGGCGCAGCAGCTCGATCTTGCCCATATTTCTCACTATTCTTCTGGCTGTGAAAGCCGCTACATCACATTTGAAATTTTTCCGGCCTCGGCCTATGTGCTGGAAATGGTTCGGATGATTTCGCTAGACCGCGAACACAAGCCGCGCAGCAGCAATGGTTTCCGTGATGCGGATCGGCGCATCGATTACTGCCCGGGCGTTGATTTTCTGCATTTTCTGCGCCGCTGGTCAGGCTATGCCGAGCAGGTGATGCGCTCAGAAGGTTCATCGCCGCGTGGCGTTGCAGCAGCACGTGCACTGGTGACGATGCAGGAGCTTGGCACCGAGCTGAGCGAAGGCAGAGCCTCCACACAGCTTCGTGCAACCAGCTTTGTGCGCATGGTGTCAGATATCGGGTTTCTGCTCGAATCCAAACACAGCAGCCACCACGAGCAAAGCCGCACTCAGCAGACCTCGCAGCATCAGGACAACTATCAGGCCGCACTGACTGCGGCAGGCACCATACTCTCGGCCACGAACAAATCAGCGTAGCAGCAACTAAGCCACCAGCGCCTTCAGCGGTTTCATCGCGCGGGCGCCCATTTGCTGAATAATTTCTCCGGCGCAGCGGTTGCCCAGCTCAGCACATTCCAGCAGCGATTTTCCCTCAGCTTTCGCATGAAGGAATCCC
>Ga0315900_10001912_pt1 | contig 32779 bp, 43 predicted proteins | sample LakEriMetagenome_FD_203521 | JGI IMG/M metagenome (GOLD analysis project Ga0315900, IMG submission 203521) | Freshwater fungal communities from buoy surface, Lake Erie, Ohio, United States - Buoy 12 MA114 | ecosystem: Environmental > Aquatic > Freshwater > Lake > Lake biofilm | place: USA: Lake...
CTTCAAACACTCCAATCTCAAGCACAGTGCTATACTTTGCCATCTTTATGAGCGCAGCAAGAAACAAGCCGCATTCATCTTCTGAGTTCCAATCGTGCCTCGCAACCTCTGTGAATGTTGCTGTTGTAACTACTTTTTTGGGTCTACCTCTTTGCATCTGCGAATTTGTTTTGTGTGATTCTATGAATTAAATATATATGTCTTTTGCCAATTGCTTGATGGTCTGCTTTAAGCATCCTATCGAGCCAATCAATGTAGAAGTTTGGTGTGAAGCCCGCGCCGCCATAATAGCTTTGCAAGTAATAGTGTTGAGTAATCTCCTGAAAGGTGAGCCCTCTTGTCATTGCGAAGTGAATCATGCCGCCCTCGCTGGTCTTAATCTTCTCGTATTGCTTAAGTGCAGGGTCAACATTATGAATCGCTAGTGCGACATTCATATACAACTCGTCTGGCTGTGAGCCGCCCCACTTCATCCTTAAGTCTTTGAGCTCAATCGGATTGTTCAGGTATAAGTCCTGCGCTGTTGTATATATCGCCTTCGCCTTTTTGCCCTTCACAATCCACTGCATTGAGCTGTTAATGGCAGGCATCACAGTATCGGCATCGAGCTCAAAGTGCTTCCACATCTTGTCAGCCCAAGCCCACTGCATCTCTTTGAAGTCGCGCCCCTTGTCGATGGTGTGATAGCCAACGCAATGACTAATATAATCTTTGCCAGATTGAGCAAGCTCCTCAATCATTGGCTGAATGTCTTTAAGTGCAACCGCATCTACATCAAGATACAAATTGCGCTCGTATGGTAGGTAGTCGTATAGCTTGACCTTTAGCTTACCCGGATCAAGCTTTTTGTTTGTGTAAATATCTTCTTGCGCTATGTCGGCAAATACATCAATCAGGTCAGCAAGCTCGTTGCACTGGCTTATCGCTTTGCCTTTGTCATCCACAATTAACGCAATGCTGATTGATGGATTGAACTTCTTGATGCTGAAAGCAAGGTTATAAGCAGCCCAATAGTATTGCACCTTACCGAATGCAAGAAGCACCACTCCAGTTGATGGAGTGATGCTCTGAATAGGATTAGTTGAATATGCCAGCAGGTGCGTCATATTGTGCAGGAATGTTCTTGTTTCTCCAAGAGAAAGTTACCTCATATCTTTGGAGCTCGTTGTTCTGCTCAGGCAAGATGAAGTTAGCTGAAGTAGTGATACCAACTGGAGCGGTGATGTAAATCACTTTTCCGCTGTCGCACATATACGCAAGAATCCAAGAGATACGGCGATTATTTACATCGTTCCAGAAGATGCTGTTGCCATCGGTAACATTCGCATCGTACAATGTAGCAGTCCTATCTTCATTGATTCTGATTGAAGTGCCGCAGCCGATTGGTGAATCAACTGTTATCGGTGAACCAGCAGGAAGCGCAAAGCGAATATCGCTTATCATTCTTGCAGTGCCAGCGTTAAGCAATGCCTCAACTTCAACATTATCTGATGGGTCAACAAGCTCTGTTCCACATGAGCCTACTATGATAGCGGAAACCCCGCCAAGTTTATATTCGTTGCAGAGCACCAAGTCGTGCTCCAGCAGTGATGTGTCGCAATAAGATACACAAGCCATTTTAGTAAAGTATTAATATAATTGTTGCGCTGTTGAATAGGTCGCGTCAAGTACACCTACTTTATTCTCTATGGTGTTGCAAATATATTAATTTTCGTAATACAAATTAACTGAATCTTCTGTTGTTATTCTTTGCAAATCTTCGGTAAGAATAAACGGCTCTGTATTGTCAAGTATTGAAGGCAAGCAGTCAGCGCTCGTGTTGCTGCATAGAATCTTGCGCACCTTAGACTTCTTAAGCGCAAGGTCAACGCTTATAGCTCCCAAGTCGTCGGCATCGTTATACTCCACATCAGGAAACTCCCCATCTATTGGGTAATATAAATCGCCGTTAACATAGCAGTTGTCATAATAAAAGATGGTGCTAAGGAAGTCGAGCACGTACTCAGGTAGCCTGCCGAAGGCAAAGGTCCACTTCTTCTCGCGGTCAACGTAAGTTGTTGCCCAGCCGCCTGATGAGAATCTGAAGTTGTTCACCTCCGTAACATACTGCGCTCTGAACTTGCGACCCTCCAACCTTATCGCAGGAAGGAAAGAGCTGCCACCAAAGGCAAGATTGAACTGGTCCTCAGCGTTGCAACCTTCAATCTTGTAATACTTGCAAGGGTCGTTGTAATCGCCGATGGCGAGAACATCGGTGTAAGCGTTCCAAGTGATGTCCTCTTGTGCAACGCTAACTCTTATTGACCTTGTAAGCTCTGCATAACCATTGCCAGCGCCGCTTTGCTCTACAAATATTTGCAAATAGTCTGTTCCTGCACCTGCTACCAATGAAACTGTTTGACTGCCGCTGCCCGATATTTCAACTTGGTTTGATCCGAGCACAGCGTATATGATTACATCGGTTCTGCTTTGAATAAACACGCTTATGTTGTATGTTAACCCCTCGCATAATTGCACTCCGGTATTGGATGTCATAACTGAAGTACCATCCATAATGTTTATATCAAACACTGCGCTGCCCTGCGTAAGCACTGGTAAGTCAGTGCCACCTAATGTCCAACCTTCAACACCGAACGGACCTTCCATTAAGTTGCCATTAAACACATAGCTTTGTCCGCAAGTGTTGGTGCAGAAGTCAACGAGCGCAAGTCGGTAACATCCAGCGCCAAGCTCCAAGTCGGTAAGAGCAAAGCCGCCAGTTATCTTGTTATCCTTTACTGTGTACGTTGGTGCAATGATGTCAACGGTCTCCAATGTATCGGCATCTACTATTCCAACTATCATCTGCTGCACCGATGCAAGCCCATTGACTGTGATGCTTTCCACATCCAAGCAGCCAATCCAACTCGTTGAGGTGAAGCGTAATGTAATGCTGCTTGCTGACACAGTCGGACCATTGAAGTACAGCGTGTAAGTGCCGGGAAGCGTAAAGGTATAAGAGGATGAACCGAGCAACTGAATTGTTAAGCTGCCCTGCTGCAATGTTTGAATAGTGAACGTAACTTGGAACAGCTCGTAGCTGTAATTCATATACAAATCCTGCTGATAAAAGCCGCCGCTATTGAGCGCAGTTGAACAAGCAAGCCCATCAACAACCGCTCCCCATCCTGCGGTTAACACTTCATCAATAACAAGCTCCGAGCCTTCGCAGGGTGTTGTCTCCACTTGAAAAAATATCTCATCGTTGAAGTCAATGAGCTGCTGGTAAGGAGTGCCGCAGCCTTCGCATTGCACCTCGCTCGTTGGGTTAAAGATTATCGGTTGATTAGGTATGGAAGTAAAGCTCATCGTAGTATCTTGTTTGATTTTAATTCAATAGAGGCATCTTGCTTAATGATGCTCTTAATATTAACATTCTTGATATATCCTTCAATTACTCGCAGCGGGTCATCCCACCTGCCAAACTTAATTGGCTTGCTCGTGTTGTCAAGTATATCCTCAATCTCCTCCATGCGTAGTGGGCGGTCGAAAAAGTAATTTAACCTGCGTACGGAGTTCGGGTCAACCTGCGCTAATGCAGTTGGCTCAAATGGAGAACCAATGATATAAACATTTGTTTCTCTTGTTACTCCATTGTAAGTTGCCGTGTTAAGTAATCCCTGCCCTAATGTTGCACCTATATTGGAAGTAAAGTTTCCAAGTATATCAACTCTAATAAGGTCAGTTGCATCGCAAGCTACCTGAACACTATAATCCGCATAAGTATCAAACTTTCCGAGAGTAACCTCCGACAACTCTCCGACAACAGTTTGCAGCAAAGTTGCTGAAGCATCAAACCTGCGCACTAAAACTCTAAAATTCCTTCCGGTATTGTCAGCAGCACCGAGCAATATCCTTTCAAGTGCTATGCTTCCAAGCACGGTGTAAAGTCCGGTAAAAGGAACGGTATATGTTTCTCCGTCAAATAAATTATAAATATCTGATATTTGGTCATTGAATTGTATATAGCTGCCGTTGTAAGTGCTATAATCTAAATCACCACCAAAGTCAATTTGCCAAAAGGGAAACGTACCTGAGTAGTTTGATTTAGCAAATACAATAGTCTCTATTGGATTAAATCCAACCGACAAATATTGAAACAAGCTATTGGGAAAACCACCGAGCCAGTTAGCCGATACATTTTCATTTCTATATTCACTATTATAAACGTGCCCACCTATTCCTAAAGGGTCTTGGTCATCTGCAAAGATTGGAGTAAAAAAGATATTACCAATCCAGTTGCTATCAACAAGCACCATACTTAGGTCGTACTCTTTATTGTTGTAACGATAAATATCGTCAATAACATTTGTATCAAATACAACCTCGCCGCTTTTTAAATCGAAAATATTGGAGGTGTTACATTCACCAAGAAAACCAAAGGTCTCATCTTTAAATCCTCTAAAGGCAATCTGAGGAAAGGTACAACCGCCGCTGCCACCATTGCACTCTGATGGATATAAGAACGGCTCAGAGCCAAAGTTCACCGCTTGGTACTGCTGCTCTTTGTCAAACTCTAATCTTATATTTGGCTGGTCGTATAAATTAACATCAGCACCAAGCTGTTCGAAGTAGGTATAATCTTCAATTCTTAATAATGGTCTGCCATTAGCTTGCCGTTCAATAACCATTCCGAGCCTTATCTTTTTATGGAGTGCCTGAAATAGCTTATCAAATACCAGTTGAGTTGGAGCTTGATTTGGGCTTCTAATAGCTAAGCCATTCGTTACCATCAATGTTTTGCCAAAACCTTGCGAATTTACTTGAGTTCTAAAATAGTCGCTTTCAAAATCCACGAAGTTATCACTCATACAAGCAACAAGAAACTTCAGCGCGTCATATACCTTAATACAGCCAACGCGATTTACTGTATCATAAACGCCGTTGGTTACATTAAAAAAAGCAACATCGTGAATAGTTGGTGGAACAACTGGCTGCAAGTTTTTTGTAATGTTGGAGTTTGAATAGAATGGTATGCTCTTGTTGTTGTTTATCTTGGTGCTAAAGCTATCATCATAAAGTTTAGTTGTAACCTGACATTTGTCTAATTCAAATCTGCATTCACTTACAATTATGTAACCGTTTGTCAACCGCTTGTAAAGCCCAGCGCATTGGTATTGAACCTCAACACTTACCAATGAACATCCACCCGTTTCAATAAGATTGTTGAATAGGTACTCATAAACACCGCCAACAAATATCAAATCATTATCGAATGAAACAATACGCGCATTAATCGAGTTATCTAATTTAACCGATACGCCAAAATCTTCAAGATTGGTTGGTTGACCTCTGTCTGCTCCGTCAATTATAAACTTAACATCTACTGCCATAGGTATCTTGAATCTTGTTGGTTTATGTTTATCACTACATTGCGGCTCTTTAAGTCCTTGCGCATTCCTCTTATCTCCTTCTCCATACTCTTACTATTTAGCGATGCGTTAACTGTTACGCCCTGCTTATTGCGGTTAGATGCCGCAAAGTTCATTAACGCTGGTCTTACATAGCGTTGCTCGATTAACTTCCTGAAAGCATCACTTGAGCTGTTTATCGCGTCAAGCTCCCTGCGGTGGTTAATGCTTTGCCGTCTATTGACAATGTATTCATCGCGCTCCGCTTCTACCATCGTGCCACCGCTGCTGTGTAACCTGCCGCCAACAACACCGCCCTTCTCAAACTTTGGTAATGGCTTAGCTGCAACAACTGCCGCTTGAGCCAAACCTGCTGCCGCTGCGAATGCAGAAAAAGGAAGCCCAAGTGTTTCAGGAGATGCAGCAATTGCCCTAATTACTGCCTCTGCCGTAGCAATTGCAATGTTAAACAACGCTAAGTTCTTATCTCTTTTTGCTTGTTTAGTTTTTTCGTTAGCAATAGCCCTTTGAGTTCTTACCTCTAATGCAGCACGCTGTCTTGCTTTGTCTCTCTCTAAATCATTACTTGAGTTAATTGCGTTTAGTTCGGCTTCGCTCTGTGTTGTTATATCTGCAATTCTGTTCTCGGTCTGTTGCTTGCTTAGCTCGTTTAAAGTATTTAATATACCAACCACCGCATCAGCATATTGAAAAGCTAAATCAATCCGCTTGTCGATTTCTTTTTTATTCTCCTCTGTAATAGCCGCATCAGTCTCCGCATTAATTAACTTAATCGCTTCTGCATCATCTCCTGCTGCTTTAACTCGCTTTGCACCTTCGGCTCTAATCAATGCCTCCCTGCGTTCTAAGCTGCTACCCTCAGTTATCTCTAATGTCTTAAGTTTATTTATTTCATCGTTGAGCGTTTGGTCTGCGATGTCAGCTCTTGCCTTGCCAATTAGCGGTCCATACTTCTGAATTATCTTTAACCTTTCAGCTTCAGTCAAGTTGACATTTTCAAGTTCAATCTTTTGCTGATTCTCCAGTGCTTCGAGCTGCTGCTGCAATGTCGCGCCCTCCGCTGCCTTCGCCGCTTCCAACCTTTCAGCTAATATCTTATCTTGCGTTGCCTTGTCAAGTACCTCAATTTGCTTGTTAGCATTTGTCCTGATAACCGCAATCGCATCAGTCAACTTCTGTGTAGCAGCAAGCTCCTCATCGCTGCCTGCTTTAAACTTTGCCGCAGCAAACTGCTTCTCAAGTTCAATCACTTCATTGTTGCTGTCGCTTCTTATTTTATCCTCAGCACTTAGCTGCGATTCAAACAACTGTAATTCTTTTGCCGCTAATGACTCCCTTGCTTTCGCTTGGTCTTCTGCCGCTTTCTTTGCCGCCTCAAGTGCTTTCTCCGCTGCCGCCTTTCTTTTCTCTGCTCTTTGCTCTTCAATCTTTTGCTCAGCCTCGCTTAATATTCCTGCGCTGTTTTCAATTATCTCCGCTTCTTCTAACTTTGACTTTCCTAAGTTAAGCACGTTCTCCGCTTGCGCATTCTTTAATGTTTTAACTTCTTCTTGAGCCAGCTTTGCTCTGTTGTTATTAAAGTTTTTCGCTTCATCTGTTAAGTCAATAAAGCCTGCTGTATTAGTTTTAATAAACTGAGCAGTTGCCCTTGTTGTAAAAGCTAATATCTTTTCTCCCACTCCTCTTACATCTTCTTGAGATGCAGTTGCCGCCTCAGCTGATAATACTGCCGATTGAGCAAACAATGCTTGAGCTTGCGCCCTTGCAACTGTTGCCGCTATGTAAGCATCCTTCTTCTTGATGTAGTTAGCCTCAGCAACATTCAAATCATCAGTCTTACCAAAGGTAGCTCCAAGCGTTTCATTGTAAGTTAGCAATGCCTCCTCCTTAGATATTACTCCCTTCTTAGCCAACTCGAAAGCAGTGCCTACCTTTATTGTCTGTTCTGATGCTGAGCCTAATGCAGTCTTAGTTTCATCCAATGTAGCTGCCAGTGCTCTTGTTGTATCTGATGTTCCGTTGATGGCATCCTTAATCTTATCAAAGTTCTCAATCAAAGCAACTAAGCCAACTATCAAAGCTCCGACGCCAGTTGCTGCAAGTGCTAATCTTAGCACCTTCAAAGCTCCAGTTGATTTACCTACTGCAAGAGCATAAGCATTTTCAGCTGCTGTTTGTATTCCAGTCTTAAGTGCGTTTTCCTCTTTAATTAATGCGGCTAACTGATTAACTCCATTCGCTACCGCAGTGGCTGCTGTTACTTTTGCAATTACTTTCTGCAAATCTTCAGACTCGCTGCCGAACAATGCCGCCGCACCTTGCGCAACTTCGAAGCCTGATGCGAGCGCCTGCGTTGCACCAACAGCAACATCAAACTTAAATGTATCACTCGCAAGTATCTTTACTCGCGCCCTTGTATCTCCAATCTGGTCTTCGAGCTTTGCCGCTGCAATAAGCAACTGGTTAAATGCCGCAGTGCCTTCTTGCCCTGCAATTTCCAGCGCAGCAAGCTCGCCTTTTAATCCTCGTAGCTGCCCAGTCAAACTCTTGCCCGACTTACCTAAGTTGTCAATCGCCTTAGCCTGATTGTCCAATGCCTTCTTTGCCTGACCGCCACTAAAGGCAGCTCCAAACGCATTGGCAATGCCGACATACTCCTTCTTCGCCTTAGTAGCCGACTCCTTCGCGCTCTCAACAACTTGGTCATTGATTTTATTAATCTCGTTAACCGTTCCCTTTAGCGATGTGGTTTCCGCTTCATAGGCTATCTGAATCGTTGCTGTTGCCATTTACTTTTGAGCTTTAATGTGCGCTTCAAATTTACGCAAATATAAATCAATATCACCACGCATCAATTCATTATACTCAATAGTGCTGCCACCACTCAATATCAGGCACTGCCCCTTTAGGTGGTCTGCTGCTTGCGACGCTCGGTATCGCGGTGAGTATTTAATCGGAAGATGCTCTCTTTCAGCTTTCTTTGAGCTATTAGGTTGTACTCCCATAGCGTCTGAAAGTCGGCGGCTGACATAGTGAACAAGGGCATCAGCGGGTCGATACCCAAGCTGTAAAAAAAATCCTTCGCACCTCCCTTGCTCAGCTTCTCAAATACTTGCAACTTCTGCTCGTGGGTGTCAATGTTTATCGCCGCAGGATTCTCGTCATCGCGCACTATCCAAGTAGCTGCAATGTTAAGCAAGATGTCGCGGTGAATAACTGTGTCCTGCCGCTCGCGTATGATGTGGATATACGCAGCAACAAGCGCAGCGTTCTTTGCATTGCTCAGCCCTGCACTTAGCGCCTTCTCCATTCCTTCAAGTATCAGCTCCATCTCCGTGCCGCTCAGTCCGCAGCTTAATCTCTCAAGTAAGCCCATTGACATACTGAAGCGCTCCAATGGTAGGTTGAGCTCCTTCGGGAAGCGGTAGTATGTATGCCCTTCGTGCTCGAATACTTTTACTAAGTTGTATTCGCTTTTCTGCTTACTGCGGAAGATAGAGCGCGCTCGCTCTTTTAATTGCTTGGTGAACTTCATTTATAGATTCTTTTATTTGTAATTCATTAGCGTTTGACATCTTTACTATTGTACTTCTGCCATCGTGGAATATGTACATTATCTCATTTAAGTTAACAATTATATCGGTGTATCCAAGCTCCTCAGTTGTTAACTCTTGCAACTTCTCATCCTCAGTGTCCATAAACTGAATTAGCTTAGTATGAACGTGGATAAACGCTGCCATAGCTACCAATAACCAAATGGGCACTCCGCATCTTCTACTCGCGTCTTTGCAGGCAAGAAGCATCCGCACTCATTGCAACTGTTTAGCTTCTTGTTCTTATGCTGGCATAAGTTACATATCGCAGTGCGAGGCTTGCTCCTTGCTCTTGCGTCTCTATTGCTGGTTATATAATAAAACCAACCTTCTATGATTGCCATTATCCTGCTCATTGTATCAATGCAGCTGAGAATGATAAACACTTGTAAATATCGCCATCGACTGTGATATCTTGATGGCTTTGCTCTGTTGCGGTTAGTGTTACCCATATCGTGTAGCCTTGCATCGGGTCAAGGGATAGCCCTTCAATAGTTATGTTGCCTTCGCCATCGCTCTCAGCTTCAATGAGCATCACATTGCCAGTAGCGTTGTGCTGCACCCAAACGAAGTATTCGGTATCGGCTTCAACAGCTCCGAAGGTGAAACTACCTAAGCAGGCATCAATGTAATCGCCTGCATTGTAACAAGGTGTGCATACGCTCATAAGTATCGTTTTAAAATTGCGTTCACAAAGTAACGAAAACAATCTAAGAAATCGGCACGCTCACTTAAAATTCTTCTATTGCTCTTGATGATGCTGCCGTTGCTATCGCACTGCACTTGCTTTGCATCGAACACGAAGCCCTTGCACTTTACCGAGTTGGCTCTGATGTCGAGCTTCCTTAGCGCAGCATTGCAATCAATGCGGCTGTTGTAGTGCGTCGGGTTGGCTGGTATTATTATCTGCGAATCGCTCAGGTGTAATCGGCGTTTGATTTGCGTGTATGCGCTTGAGTTATCGCGCTGCTGCACTGTGCCGCCCTTACCCATCGCATCGCCAGTGATCCGCAGCAAGCCCATTGGTATGCTCATTCGCTCGATGTAATCGCAGAACGCATCAACGCTGCCCTTATCAATCTTTATCTCATCGACTACCACGCAGCCTCGCGGCAGTTGTTGGATCACCAGTGCGCATAGTGGGTTGATGTTGAAATCGACACTTATGAATATCGGTATATTGCGATTGAGCGCGATGCTATCATCAATGTGCTTCTCATCCTGCCACTCGTAAAGGAATGGGTTAGCAACATCGTCTAAGATATCCCAGTCGCCTTCAACGAAACGCTGATACTGCACTGGCGGTAGTTCCTTCAATGACTCAAGGTACTCGGCAGGGATGTGAGGGTTGTCGGTTATCTTTGATGGTATGTAGCTCCAACGCTCAGGCAAGCTGCCATCCCGGTATCGGTCGTATATCACAGTCTTCACCCAATTGTTAGCAGGGTTGCAAGTCGCCAAGCAAACAATCGGCGGCTTGCCATGCGCCTTGTTCCAACTTCCGATGCGCTCCTGCACCTTGTAGAAAGTTGGCTCTTGCAGCTCGTTGACTTCATCAAGCCCTGCGCCGTTAACTTCCAATCCTCTAAAGCGGTTGAGGTCTTTATCCTCATCGAAACTCTCTGCCATAAAGATAAGCTCGCTGCCGTTGTTGAATGTTACAACATTAGTATCTCTGTTCCAACTTCTGATATGTGCATTTAGCCCATCGCCAAGCAGTCCAGTGAATGATGGAAACGTGGTGCGCTTTAAGTCGGGCAGCGACTTGCGGATGATTACCCAACGACTGCCGCCATAGGTTAGCGCGAGGTGTGTGATAGTTAATAATAGCCAGTAGGTTTTTCCACCTCGTTAATCTTTCCCCCTTACATTTCTGCAAGGGGAGCCCATCGTATAGCACCCCCGAAAACAATTACTCGCTTGTTTCCGCTGGTTGCCATATCGAAGGCTGATGTTTGTGTCTTGGTTAATGTGAAGCTCATTGCTCTGACTTACCCTCTATTGTTCTTATAATCACCAAAGGATCGCTACTGGTAATGTTGGTCTCTTGCGTTTGCTTCGGCTTGCCATAGCCTCTATCAAGCAGCATCTCTGCCGCCTTAATGTCTCCACGTAATGCTTTAGCTTCAATCGCCTTAAGGATGCGCTCCGCAGTCGTCAGCCCGTTCTTCTCATCGCCAAGTATATCAGCCATTAGCTTGCTCAGCTCAGGTAGCTTCTTGGGACGACCTCCTGGATTTCCACTCTCTCCCTTTTTCCAACGTGGTTCTATTTTACCTTTACCTCCTGCCATACGTTGTTTTTTCGTTGTATTACTTACCTCGCTTTCTACTTTTAGCAGCCTCAGCGTTGGCGATTGCCACAGCTTGTTGAGCTGAATACCCTTCGCTAATTAGCTTGCGGATGTTCATTGTAATTATCGCTTGGGTGTCTCCCTGAAATAGTGGCATCGAATCACTTACTTTTATTATACAAAGATATGTTTTTTGCTCTATCAATCTGCTCTTGTGTGAGCTTCAATCTTACAACCTTGTTGTACATTATCACATCGGCAGTAAGATAGCCCTTGTCATCTTGCCTTAGCGAGCCTATAAGGTATTCATTCGGCACTTGCATCTGTATATCTTCTGATGCCTCCATTATCTCCTGCATACTTTTCAATCCAAATCTTACAAGCACATCCTGAGCCCCTCCCGTTGGTGTGAGGTAGCCAATGAAGTGTTCATCTTCAATATTGAAGTAACCGCTGCGCCATCTATTTCTTTGCATTGACACGATATTGAAGTAAGTATTGTTTAATCATTTCGCGTATCTCATCCTTTCGGGAAGCAGGAATCCTCACAGTGAGGTTGCAAGTTGCTTCGCCGTATGCAAATGGCGGTCCTGCACCTTCGCGCACTCCGCCTCTACGTTCTATCTTCTGTTCCATCTGATAGCTCCCTTACAATCATTTTAAATGCTTCAAGAAATGTATATCTTTCTGCGTGACCTTCAAAAGTAAATTCAAATGAATCACAATACTCTCCATTTAAATATAAACTTGTTGATGCTAAATCTTCAAACTTTACAGTAACAGAAACATTGTGATAATTATCATTTTTATTTCCTTTATCTGTTAAAGTAACTTTAATGATATTATGACTTACAAATTCTTCTGAAACAATTCTAACTTCATCTTTCATATTTGCAAAGGTAACTATTTTATTTGATTATGCAATATTACCGCAAGAAATTCCTCTTCACTTCTAACGATGTGATATTCGTGCCCAAGCGAGAGGCATAGCTGCTGGAACTTAACTTGCTCAGGCGATTGCCTTCCGCTTTCGGTCTTCCATTCAATCCAAACTGTCTTCCCTTCGGGTTTCAAATAACACATATCGGCTACGCCTGCGACAACACCCATAGCTTTATTAAGTGCTCCTTTAATTCCGTTTTGGCTGTTGTTATTTATAGCAAACACGCGCCCACGTAGGTCTGGGCGGCTGTTCCATAGGTTCTGAAATGCCTTAGATTGGAGGGTTGCTTCGCTCATAATTGGACCACTTGGACCACTTGGACCACTTGTTTTAGCACTTCCCAAAGTAGCATATGTGATGTGTGTGTGTGTGTGTGTGTGTGCATATATATATTTATAAGGGTTTAGTAAAAAGTAAGTGGTAAGTGGTCCAAAATCGCTGCGGTCTTACTGACACAATGGTTTCCAATGGACCACTTCATAAATAGTAAGTGGTCCATAGTGGTCCACTACATAGTAAGTTTGGAGACAAAGTACATCCTTACTTTGGAATTACCTCTCATTTTACGCTCTTGTTGGTATCCTAAAGATGTAAGTATTGAACCAATACGCTGAGTGTTGAGGTAATTAAACTTAGTTTCCACCATCAAGTATTGCTGAATATCGGTAAGCGACATCCATTCTCCAAAGGCTCTATCTCCAATGTCAAGCTTCTTATGGATTAAGTCCTCCTCCGGTGTTGAGTGCTTAAATGAATCAGTTGATTGATTTAAGAGCGCTATCTCCTCTTTAAGGACTGTATATGATTCGCCAGCTAAATACATCGCGTACAGCTCGCGCCATAGCTCTGCCTTATCGCATTGGTTATAAAGCTCATGGTCAATGTCCAATATATGGATTGGTATTTGCCTGCGGTTGCCAGTTGGATCGGATAGTATCTGTGTTTCGTTTGATGTTCCGCAAAATACTGCGAGCCTGCGAAGGTCAACAGATACCCTGCCGTATGGCTCGCGCACGTTGATGAACTCTTTAGAGGTCAACTCCTTAAGCCGCTTCTCCTCCTTTTTGGATTTGCCGCCGTATTCATCATCAAGTATTAGTAGCTTCTTTGTCATTAGTATTTCATCGTCTTTACCAGCATCCATCTTGCTCTCGGCAAATAGGAAGCGCAGCTCTTTGGGTAATAGATACCTAAACCAATGCGTCTTGCCAGTGCCCTGCTTCTCTCCTGAGAAGATAAGCACCAATGGTGAATGGAAACCATAAGCGGAAGCGACAACTGAAACAAGCCACTTAATGATGAACTTATCGGCATTCGGTGTATCTGTTTTAATACTACCGAGCAGCTTGGATAAGTTTGGACGGTTGTCAACTGGCTTAACATCTGACTCAAAGAACTCATGCAGCGGGTTGTATGTTTCGATTCTGTTGGAGAATAGTATGGCGGTGATAAGGTCTTTAGTTGATTCTTTGAATAACGCTTTAGAGTCCAGAAATATGGAGTTAATATCACTATCGTCAATCGGCTTGTTGTTGAGTTCCACGTTGCGGGTTATAACATTTTTGCGCAGCGGGAAGGTCTTTACGAATGCGGTGATGTCGGCACTAACATTCTCCGATTTATACTTAATATCCTTGCTTACTATCTGATTAACTATCTCGGTGCTCACTTCATTTGAGATGCCGCCATGCTTTTCCAGTGTTTCAATAATTGCATCTGTGGAAAGCCCAGCGGCTCGCTGCGAAGTTGCTGAACGCATTATCTCTTTTGTCTGATTTGAATAGGCATCAATTCCGTTTTGCTTAGCGTGGAAGTAGATGGTTGCAATGGTTGACTTCTTGCCTTTGCTTTCGCTGTGGTTCTTAAGGCAGGCGCTGTACTGCCTATCGCAATCGTCTGAGTTGTACTTAGAGGAGTGAGAGGATAAAGTATGGAAGTGGTCGCGCCCCTGCTCTCCGAACTCGGAGACAAGCGCATAAGCAATTGAAATCCAATCGGAATAATCTTCGCATAGGTTGAGCTGCTTGCGGTCCATTTGCTCAATCATTGCATCGAAGTCGTTTTTTACTACTACTACCTTATGAGTTTTTAGCTCCTTTTGCTTGGCGAGATACTTCTTGAATTGTTGCGCTTTGGTGTTAACGAAGATAAACGGATCATAAGAAACAAAGCGGGCGCGTGCAAGGTTCTTGCATGACTGGTCAACGATTAGTTGATAGTTGTTGTAAAGGTAGGAAGCGATGCCGTTGAAGGCATCGAGGTGTCGCGTTCCATCGATGCGGGATATAACACACAATCCGCTGCCGCTAATGGATATAAAGCAGGCATAAGTATAAGGATCATTGCTCAGGAGCTTTCGCGTTTCTTCGATGTTTTCAACGTGGTCAATGTCGATTGCGATGAATCCTGAATGATTGCGCAGGGCATCGTCTTTACGAGCTGCAAATGAGCCGCTAACTGTAACAAGTGGCGCGGTTTTTTTCTTTAGGTCGCGTATCTCTTTAGTTGGTGCTGCTCTGATGTCGAGCACTACATCTTGCCATTTTCCGGTGCGTATGCCTTCGAGAAAGGAGTTAATTTCGATGTCCACATCTTGGTCATCTCTGATATTCTTGTAGTAGGAAATCTGCATTGTATAATTGTTTTAGGGTTGATTTGAGTTTGTTATCTACGAGCTCGCGGTGAAAGCGGTTAAAATTCTTGTTTTTTTCCTTGCACCAGAGCCTCGCAATTTCGTGATTCTTTTTTTCAATGTGCAAGTAATTATCAGAATTTATTTTTTTAATGTTCTTTTTCGCCATATAAGCCACGTGCTCAACAGAAAGGAATAAGGAGCGGTATTCTTTGTGATTGCTGTTCATTGCGATGAGCTTTTTTATGTCAACGCTTTCGGTCATTAACACAAAGTTGTCGATGCCTTCATCGAGTGCAATCTTCTTGGGGAACTGGTAGCCGCAGGAGCACAGCATCTTTGAGGTATGGAGTAGCGCTTGGCACTCTGGACACTCTTTAACTGGAGCTACTCCATTGCCGGGCTTCTTTGGATTGTGGAATATTGAATCCCAGTTGCGCGGTGATGCCCAAGAGCCGTGTGTGAGGCAGTTGCCGCCCAAGTCAATGATGGTGAATGTGAGCTTCACTGGATGCGGTCTTGCACCCCTGCCGCACATCTGAAGCCACAGCGGCATTGATGCTGTTGCTTTGTTAACAATGACTGTCTCGATGTCGGGCTGGTCAAAGCCAGTTGTGGCAATGCCGATGTTATTAAGTATTGCATCGGGAGTATTGGCGAACCATTGGAGTATTTCCTCGCGGTCTGCTGATGTGGCATCGAGGTGCTTGGAGTTGAAGCCAGCTGCGATGAAGGCAGCATTGACTGCTTGTGAGTGTTCCACGTTGCAGTTAAAGATAATTGTTTTACGACCTAGTGAGTGCTGCTTGTAAGCATTGATTGTGGAGTCGATGTATTTTGGGTCTTTGAACATAGCTCCCATCTGCGCTTGGTCAAAGTCGCCCGCCTTCATCTTTAGCTTAGCGCGTTCTACTATCTTGGCAGCGGAGTAAGTTTGCTCAGGGCAAAGGAAACCAGCATCAATGAGTTCGGGAATATCAATGCCGCAAACGATGTCGGAGAAGTAGTTGCGTAAGGGGTTGGTCTTTTTCGCAGCCAGTGGAGTGGCAGTGAAGCCGATGATGTACTGCTCTTTGAAGTGGTCGATTACCTTAGTGAAATTACCTAAATGGCACTCGTCTACTATCACCATCCCGATATTTTGAAATAGATGCAGGCGCTTATATGCTGATTCAACCATTGCGACATAAACTCTTGCAGGAGGGATTGAGCGCATTCCTGCTACTACTTGCTGCGTTGGTTGCTTAATAGCTTTTGTCGCTTGTGTGAGCAGTTCTTCGCGGTGAACGAGTATAAGTATATCTTGGCTTGACTTAGCGCAAAAGCGGTCGCATATCGCAGAAAAGCAGACGGTCTTACCTCCGCCAGTTGCGAGCTGCGCAACCACCTTGCGATGAGTGCGCAGCTTATCGCTGATGTTTGAGATAAAGCGTTCTTGGTATGGGCGGAGGGTCATAAATAGGTGTCGTTGTAGTACATTTCGCCAGTTCTTAAAGGATTGCTATAAACATCTTCCTCAACTCCAGTTGTGTAGGCTTCTGAAATCTGCTCCTTCTCCATTGCTTTGGCTTTCATTTTTAGGTGTGAAATACTTATTGCATCTAATCTGCCATTCTCTACTATCACCTTTCTAAGCTCATCAATTAGCCACTCAACTGCTGTTTGCTTGCTGCTCATTTCTTATATTTCTTTAAATAAAACTGTTCACCAACGGACTTTCCGATGGCGATTTGCCCGCGAAATATATCGGAGGCGCATTCGTTGCAGTTGTCTATTATCTGCTGCTTTTCGATTTTCTTGGCTTGCTGGAGCAGGTCGTAGTGCTCAACTGCTTTGCCCTTCTTCTTTAGCTCTTGGATGAGCCATTCAACTGGAGTTAGTGTCATTTTTCTATTGAGTATATATCTGTTATAAGTGGATTAGAGTAATATTCAATCCTGCCTTTGGCGCTCCAGCAATGTTCAACATAGCGCAGGTCTTCTGCGAGGGTAACAAACACTGTTACGTTTTCCACGTTGTTGTAAAACATCCTAAGATGTCTCTGATGAATCTCTATGTATCTGAATTTTCGATGCAGGAAATAGTGCATCACGTTGTTGAATGGATAGTTCTCAAATCCTTCGCAGGACCAAGAACTCTCGGATGAGTTGTTCTGCTGCATCGATTTCGTCTTGTGTATGTCGGTAAATAAAAAGTTCACCTTTGAACTTGTTGGGCACTCCTATATAGTAGAAGTTTGTTGGCGGAAAGCCAGTGAGGTAACTGTACCAAACTGCTTGGATGTGATTGTAATGCTTCACCATATCGGCAGCAAATGTGCGTAGGTTAGTGCAGGAAGTTGTCTTGATATCGGCGTTGATTTGAAATTCTGGACAGTGCATATCAAGTATTCCTTTGGCTGCGATAAGTTGCCCATCAATCTCGATGTCGCGTATAAATGTTATCTCTTTTGCCGACCTCTCGAATATTAGGCTAAGCATTGGGTGAGCGATGATGGCTTGGTGCACTTCCTTAGCTTGTGGCAGCATCTCACTTGGCTCGGTTTCGAGCAGGTTTCTGTGAAACTCTGCTCCTCTTTCAAGAGCACCAGCAGCAAATTGAATGCTGCCAGTGTAGTGTCTCTTGATTGATGATGCGTTGATTGCATCAATTGAATTGTAGTGGTCGCGGGTCATAGATTAGTAGACTCTAAGTAGATTTCTTATTGCACTAAGAACTTTCAATGTGTCTTCCGTTGGAGTTCCATTAATTAGACCTACTGATTTATTGTGGCTTATATGAATTAATTTATTTTCCAATCCAATCCACTTGCAATTGTTAATAGTTCCAACTTCTATTAAAGTTAATTCTTCGCCATAAACTAAAATTAAATCTGGTCTTTCTCCCTTTTGATTTCCATTATTGCAAAAACCAGCCATAAGACCTTCATCAGCTATACATAAAAAATCATCAAATTGACTTTTCATAATACTTGGAAGATTAAATCTAAGCTTATCAATAATTGACTCGTGTAAAATTCCATTTCTGTTTGGCATAATCATGCAATTAGTTGCCTTTTGTCAACTGGAATAAATCCGCTGCCGTTGCCGTGTACTACCTTAATGAAGTCAACCTCAACCTTTGCTGAGTTGATAATCACCTGAGCAATGTCTGCGATTGCTTTAGCTTTTTCGAGCTCCATATCGCCTTCTTTTACCATCTCGATAATCTCGAATAAATGGTCTCTTAAATCTTCTATTTTATTGCGTGCCATAATTTGTTAAGTGCTTTAATTGTTTCTTGTATTTCAATTGGATATTTAGTTATTCTATTGCGCTCCATATTTTCGCTCATACTTATTTTTTCAAGGTTTCCTATCTCAAAATTGCTTCTATTTTTATCTCGAAAAACAATCACTTCGTTGCGATTTATTTTGCCATATTCCTGCTCGTAAATATGCCTATGAAGTAAAGCCCACTTTCGAGGCTCTGCAATCTTTATGTATGTATAACCTTCCTCATCAATTCGAGTCGAACCGACTGGGCGATGGTTCGGAGGGATTGTACCTTTTTTAAATTGAGTTACTTGCCCTCCTATTTGCAGCCCCTTCATTCCTTTATTCCAAGGGATATTGCCTTTTGGAAAGAATGTCAATTGGTTACCAGTCTTAAGCCTACCGCTTGATGCCGTTGCAAGGTATGCAGGTGTCTTAAACAACCTTAGCAGATTCGCTTTGCAGTAACATTGCTTAACTGTTTTATTTAATAGTTCTGCAACCTCTTTAGTGGAGCGGTGCGGATAGTGTTCTACCAGAACCGACACTTCTTGCTCAGTCCAAATCTCGCGGCTCATAATGTCTTGGATATGGCAGCCCTTGCTCACCGCTTTCGTATGCTTCTTTTAGTGCGCACTTCATCTTCTCTTTAAGCGGCTTATGCTCTTTGCTTGGCATAATCGTGTTGAGGTATGCAGACAGTTCATTGAACTCCTCTATGATGTTGGATAGGTAGGTCATCTTATCACTTGTGTTTTATGTTCAACAATCTCAATTCCAAAGATTCCATCGGTGCCAGTCAGCTCCATTGCTTTTGGCAGCTTTCTTAGTAGTTCGGAAATGTCGAACAACTCAGCACGCATTATTGTCATCAGCAAGGTGCTCCAATCAACTTCGCCAACTATCTCCGCTTTTTTGGTGATGCGGATGTTCTTTGTGTGGTCGTTATTGAGCGTTGTTGCGGTCATTGCATCAGTGAAGTGAGCCATAATATCGGCTACCATTCCCGCGCCGCTGTTAGCCATTGCAGCCTTAGCTTTTGCTGCAATCTTAGCATCTGCCTCTGCCTTGATGCGCTCCAGCTCGTTGGAGTATTCGACCATCAATGCCTTGCGGTTGTCGATGAAGTCTTTGAGCGGCTGTGTTGCTGTTTTTTCGATGTCCATCAGCTTCTTTTTGTAGGCATCAAGCGGAAGCGTCAGCATCTTGCGGTGGGTTTCAATGTGCTTGATGGCATCGTTTGCCGCCTTGATGGCGTGGGCGCTCAGGTCATAGCTGAACTTGTCCTCTATTTTGGCAGGTGCTGCCTTAATCATTGCTTGCGATTGCAGCACTTCGGCTGAATTTATCGCGTTGTGAAAGTCAGTTAAATTTTCTATATTTGTCTCCATGTTTTAGGTTTTACGACGGTTTGAATTGGGAGCGCACTTTGCGCTCCCTTTTTTGTTTATTAAAATGGTGCTTCTTCTGATTCGCCAAGCCAAGCATCTTGCGCTGGTGCTGTAACATTCGGAGTGAATGGCTTAGAAATTCGCGCAATATACTCATCAGAAATCTTGATTTTATCTTGGATAAAGTCAGGCAGCTTTAAAAATGTTACCTCGTCATGGTCCTGCGTGTTATAAGTCAGAGGCTCATTAAATGCAGGCGGGCAAACTAAGCCTTTTGGCAGCGGCGATATTCCGATGATGTTGGCATACTTAGCATCGCCTTTCTGAACGTGTGTGATGTTCAGCATACACGCCTTACCAAGTAGCGTAAAGATGTCGAATGTTGCTGCAAAATCGTCAGCCATCTTCTTCCCTGCCCAGCTTTCGATATCGCGCCTTAGAACAGACTTGCTATTCATTGACAAGTTGTAGATTGCGCGAGCGTAAAAAGGTTTCAATCCTTCGCCTTTTTCAAATTCATGCAGCTCTGTTGGCAGCTCGAATATGAATTGAACTTTGCGTTTTTTGCCGGGATATTGTCCGGTCTGCATTGTCGTACCTAAGTCGACAATTTGGTAACATCTTGCAGGATAAGCGCCTTCAGGTGCTATCGCTCGGGAGGTGTTATTCCCTACTGGTGCTGTTAATGCCATAGTTTATTTATTTAGTGATTGATTAATTACAATTGAATCGAAGGCTATCATTGCCTCTTGAAATACTTTGCGGTACTTGTGGTGGAACTCCGCTTTTGAACTTGAAAAATACAATCTATTGCAGTAAGGGATATCTTGAATGTCCTCTTTGCTGAACTGCCTTACTACGTTGATAGCATCGAGGTCGCATCTTTGGAAGATGCCTTGCTTGCAGCCGTCATCAACTATGCAAAGAAGCAAGTTCTGAAGGTGGTCGTACTGCCAAAATTGGGTGTTGTCGTGGGATTTGAAATAGGTTTTCATTGTGGTTTGAGTATAGTGGGCGGTAGTTAGCCGCCCTGATTAGTGATTAGTGATTAGAGTGAAAGTATGTATTCTGCTTTTTCAACTAAGCTGATTAAAATAGCTTCTTCGGTCATTGTGATTGTTCCATCTTCGCGCTTATTTTCAAGAGTTTCGATTACTGAAACAATTGCACAAAGAATTTTTTTATTTATCGGTGTCATAGTGAGTGAGTGAATTAGTGAATTAGTATGCAGCAAATGTAAAACTATATTTTGAATCTGCAACACACAAACTAAAATAAATGCAATATTTTTTTACATCGCAATGCAAGTAATTGAAAATCAGCGCAATAAATTTATACTATTGTGCAGCCCTGCTTACTCCGAAGCCGATTAAAGCTCCAACTCCTACGTTAAAAGCGGTGGTTTGATACCACTTCTTCTCCTGCTTAATATAGATGTTATTCATTCCGGTAATCTGCATTGAAGGGTTGTCGATGCTCATTCGCACAATCTTATCTCTGCGCTTGAATAATCCTTTACGGATTGTATCACCAACGGCATAGGTGAAGTCGGCATTCATAATGAGCGAATCAATCTGCAAGTTGCCTTTAGTGGTTAGTGAGCCGCCAATCACCCAAAACTTCTCAGCCTTATAGAATTTCATTGGCAGGCGAAGGTGAGGCAGTCGGTCTATTATAACAGTATCACCTGCTTTAAACTCGGTCTTATAAACGGTGCGCGTCTTGAATTTAACTACCTCTGTTGGGTTCTCCAACTGCAATTCAAGAGCTGCAATTTGCTCTGCTTGCATTGCCTCTTTAGAGCCCATCTGTGCAATCACCTTGCGTTGGGTAACAATAGTCAAACTATCCTGTGTTCTTGTTGTTACGAACTTGCAAGGATCGCATTCCTGCGAGCACTCTTTAATTAAGAGCAGCAGCAGTATAAGGGAGATTGCCAATAACGGCTTGTTCAAGTCCATCTTTTATAAGTTTAAATAGTTTCTTTTTGCTTTTTATCAGCAGCCGTTTGTCTTTTATTTCCGCATCCAAAATATTCAGCGCAACGCATACCGGCATAAACTTCTCTACAACGTGCATTGCAGTAACTTTTACCAGCCGCTCCTCTGTTGTCATATCTCGCGTGCTGCTTTGTTAACCAATGTCTTAATCGCTTCATCGAGCTTATTAACGCAGGCGTCAATCATTTCTAATAACGCAATTTTTTCCGACTCGGATGGTGTATCTCTTAGCATTTTGGTGAGGGAGTTAATACTTGAAAATGGCTGCCTTATCTCGTGTGAAAGCATAAACCTAAATTCATCAAGTAGGGCGCGTTGCCTCTGATATTCATGTGATGTTATTGAGGTAACATCTACCAGCTGGATGCCTATAAAGGTGATGCGGTCTCCGATTACAAAGATGTTCCAAACATTGAAGCGCTCAGAGAGGTTCTTATGCTTGGTCCTTGCATATACCCGCGCAGGATCGGGAGATTGTTTTATTGCTTTCTTTATGGCATCAATAAAATCTTCGCGGTCGGTTTCAATGTCAACTATGTCGGTTATCTTCTTAGGTTGGATGTGGCTAACATAGCTCTTAAAAAGGCTGTTGTTAGTTAATATATTGCCTTCTAAGTCGGTAACAACATAGAATAAATCGAGGTTATTCTCTAAGATGTATAAGAGAGACATTGGCGAAGCTCGGTGAATAGTTTAACCCAAGAAGATAGCGAATTGTATAACCAATATGCTGTTAGTGCAATGGTGAATGAGAATAACATTCCCATCACTGGCGCGTCAATGGTATGGTCCTGCTTAACAACAGTCTTTGGCTTAACTTCCATACGTTGATATGGCTTAGGGTGCACCAAGAAAGGCGAATTGGTAGGAGTAATTGTATCGCTTGCGTAAGTGTCATGAATCATAGGCGTCTCTTGATGTGGTAAGTTATATTCCGGCGGTGGAATCTCAAAGGTTTGCCCCCATTGGTCAACCGCGTAATACTTGCCAAATATACTGAATTTATCAAGAGGCTCCGTGTATACCCAAACATCATAATGAGTATGCAGCTTGCAGCCCTTACCAAGTATGCAGGAGGTGTCAAGAGTAACTATTGTATCGGCTCTTTCAGTTATCATCTTCTTTGGCTTTAGGAATATAACCAGCGGCAATCATAGCCGCCACAATCGCTGCAAGTGTTTCTGTTGATATAGCTTTGAATATAAGGGCAAAGACGGAAGCTAATACCACTAATGAGCCTATTGTTGACCGCCAGTGTTTAACAACAATATCGAGCGCCCGTCTTGACTTACTTATTTTTCGCCGCATAGAATAGTTATACGAAGGGCTTAAAATAAAGTTCTGCTTCTTTTTGCCGCCGCGTTACTAATCCGTTTACCTTCTTGCCGCCTGCATTTACCCATTTGCCGAACTCGCGGCTTATGGTAGGGTCGTTTGGATTTGCTTTCACTAATTTAAGCAGCGTTGACTTAGCAAGGGCAGCAGTTCCAAGATTAAAGGCGAAGCTAACCAGCGCATCAAACTGATTTTGGTTGACCTGCACTCCGTTGAGCAGCGCGTTAACATTCTGCTCGAAGTCGCGCACTGTCTTGCGAAGAAGAATCTCAGCCTGCTCTTTGGTGATTTTATCGCCCATCTTTACCTTCTGGTCGTTGGCATAATAGGTGCTGCCATAACCTATCGTAGCCACATTAGCCTCGCATAGGTAGGCATTGAGCCGCAAGCCTTCAAAGGATTTTATGAGCTCTAAGCCTTTGAGGCTAATCGATTTCATACTGGAAGATGGCGGTAAAAATTGCACCTGAAAATGTAGAGCTACTATCAGACGCAAAGTTGATGAGATTTTCTCTTATAAATGTAGTAACTTGACCATTTGCGTCTCTTATTCCGCAAGCACCTATTGAATTATTGCTACTTGGAGTTAATGGATAAGTGAAATTAAAATAGCCATCGGTATCGCCTTCAAAATCTAAATCAACAGTTCCATAAATTGTGCAAGTTACAATATTTCCAACCCTTGAATATTGCGCTTTTGTTAATGTTGGATTTGAACAAGCACCATCTGCCCCATCCAATGTCGGAGTCCACGTTCCGCTTATTCCAAAATTCCCAACCTCAATCTTCTTGGTTGTACCTTCGGGCGATTGCGTGGTATCAGATACATCAACGATGCAAAGGTAGTCCGCGCTGTCTGCTGCTGATAGCGCTGTTAAGTCTGTTATTTTTATTCCTGCCATAAGTCGGGTGGTGTTATTGGTTTATAAGTTATCAAAGGTAATAATTTAACCCATTCAATCGAACACTGCTGTACTTCTTCGGTTGAGATTATCCAGTTGCCATCCGCATCTTGAATGGGATTGAAGTAATTGTCGGGGATGAACTGAACGCCAATAAGGCTCTGAGCCTCTTCGTATGTGAGTATGTGAACTTGCATTAGACTTGACGGGATAAGGTGGTTTGAAAGGCTTGTACTGCCGTGTATAGTGCCGCTGCTTCGCCATCAGTTAAGCCGATGCCTATTGATGCAAAGGAGCATTGTTTATTAGTGTAGAAATTAGGACCTGTTACATTATCACTTATATTAATTGCGCCAATAAATATACTAAATGTATTTCTTGCCCAAGTAATTGTTGATGAATTAGTGTTAAGTAAAGTACCATTTTTATATATTTTTCTGCTTGATGAAGATGTTATTGAGCCAGTTGTTAAACCTCTTGAATCTGTTGAAGTGCTCGTAACTATTCCAGTTACTCCAGAACTTTCCGATGATAAAAATCTATTAGTATTACCGGGTCTTCTAATTACGATATCAAATCCTGTACCTCCAAGACTTCCACTAACACCCATAGGAATCTCTGATGTAAATGCACTATTTGTTCTGGTGTAATAACTCAAATGACCTGAATTAGCTGTAAGTGATATATTTGGAATGAGAAAGCTATCCGCATAAGCATTAGTTCCGTTCGGCAGTGCACCATTACTTGAATGAGTCCATCCGCCAATAAAGCTTAATCGGAATGCTGCATTCAAATCTCTTGGGTCTTTTAAATTCCAACGGTGGGTTGTAGCCGTTCCACCAACAAAAGGATAAATCGCGCTACACTTCGCCCAAGTGCCATTTGCTTTCATTGATGTAACCAATGTGCAGATGGCTTGGCTGATTGTCGCGTCAGTGATTCCTGCCGCAGTTAAGAACGCATTTGCATCAGCATCACCGCAGCCATACCAATATGGATTAACTAAAAAGCTCATGCGTAAGTACCGATTAACATTACTTTCAATCCCGTTGCTGTGCCATTGCCTATTTGGTCAATGTCGATTGTTATCTCAGCATCATCGGCGAGAGAGGTGTCGCTAATCACTGGCGGCGTTGCAGCTGTTGCACTTGTCTTTTCAGTGTTGTCAATGGTTAGCTTAGTGCTTAGGATACTTGTTCCGTTTTCGTTGATATCCACTGTAAAGATACTTCCGCTTGCTTGCGCTGTTGTGAGCGATGCTCTAACCGCAGTTAGTGTAACTGCTCGTGGCATCCTGAATGTTATCTTTCCATTGCCTACCGTCAGCGCAGTGCCCTCATCTGAGGCAGCAACAACTAATTCAAATGGTGTTGCAAGGTTGCCGCTTCCGAGAATCGAAGTGCCATTGATTGTCTTAATGTTTGTGCCGCTTGTTAGCGCATCCTGCTTGCCGTTGAAGGTATTCCAATCAGCGGATATCAAGAAGCCCTTAGTGCTTCCACTTGCTGCCTGCCCGTTGGTATAATCAATGCTTATTACTCCTGCCGTTGCGTTAAAGTCGGCAGCAGTGAAAGCCGCAGCTCCTTTAGTTGTGCCATCCGCCGCAGCATCTGCAATGCTTATTGCAGGAGTTACCCCACCGCTTGAAGCAATCGGTGCAGTGCCGCTAACCGAAGTAACCTTTCCATTGAATGCAGTCCAATCAGCCGAGCTTAGCGCACCTCTATTGCTTGCGCTTGCCGTTGGTAGATTGAAGGTGTGAGTGGCAGTTGTTGAACTGATGCCGAAGTCCGTGCCAGCCGTTCCAGTTGCGAAGTTCTGCACTTGCGCGGTCAAGCCGTTCAATGCGTTTAGCCCTGTGGTGAACGTGGTGATTACTTGGCAAAGGTTGTTGTCCTCAGTATGCAGCGTAATGTTTCGCCCCGATGTTGTTACGAAAATGCGTATTGCGAGCCTATCTGTTGCAAGTAGCACTGTGCTTGGTACTGCAAGCGCACTAACATATAAATCGACCACCGTACCGCCTGTAATCGCTTCGGGATTTGTAGACCCTGAAGATATGAGCGTAAAGGCTGTGCCATCGTACTTATACAATTCAATGTAAAAGCTCGGATTGCCACCACCACTCGAAGCATTGAAGTAGGTTTCAAAGTTCCAATTCCCTGAAGGGATTGCCAAAAGATTCGGATCGCCTGCATCGGTTAGGAATTGCGCAATGTAGCCATTACCCTGCGCATTAGTTCGTGTGAAGTTCGTACCACCACCAAGCACAGGCACTCGGCTCATTTCAAAGTATTGATTCCCGCCTATAGTACCCTGACTGATTGAGCCGTTCAGGTAGTAATTAACCGATGCACCACCACCGCCTCCAAGCGGAAAGTTCGCAAGGCTGCCATCGCCACGCACGTATTGGCTCACTACTCCGTTGGCTGTGATGTCCACGCTCGGAGTAGTGGTATTGTTCGGCACGTTAACGCTGAACGCAGGGTTTGTAGGTGTTGGAACGGTTGCCGATACCGATGTTACCGTGCCATTGGTCAAAGTCGGAAACGGTGTAGGTGTTCCAGTGCCGTCAAGATAGTCCGCGCTTGTTCCCGTTGGTACATCGAACTTGCCGTTGAAGGTTGTCCAATCGGCTGATGTAAGATAGCCATCATCGAAAGAATTTGCAGGCTGAATTGAGATGTCAGGAGTAGTTCCTCCACTTGAAAATATCGGAGATGTCGCAGTTACGTTAGTAACTCCTCCAGTGCTTACCACCGCCCAAACTGCTGCACCGATTGTAGCATCGCTGCATAGGTAAACAGTGCCATCATCTAAACTCCAACGAGAGCCGTTTACAAAGCCCTTAGAGCTATCATCTGTCGGCTGAGGTACTATTGCAAAGTTATGCGTTACATCGCGAATGGTGAAGCCGTCTTGCTCCATATAGTAAAGCCGCCCTGCTTCCCACTTTAGCTCATAGCTTATTGAGCAGATTTGCGCAGTGCCCTTAGCGCCGCCGTTGCCTGCATCGGTTGTACCTTTGCGGAATAGCGCACCATTGTCAAAGGTCAGTCCTGCATTTGCTATAAAGTCAATGTCGTTGGTTGTGCTATTGCCAACATCGGTAACATCTTGCAATGATCCAACGCCGCCGCCTCCTGATGGAATATTTACCTCAACTACTCCCGGTGATGTGAGTGTTGCAGTTACTCCATCGCCAGTGAAGTTAAGTGTTGTTGTGTTGGTGCTTACGTTGCTGCCTTCATCTTGAGTTCTAAGAGGTGTTCCGCCTCCGCCACCGATTGCCACCAATGGATCTGCTTCTGTTCCGTTTCCAGTTATTGTAACGCCATCAACAGCAACCTCTGTTAAGCAAGGTGTGCAAGGTTGCAAGTCAGGAAGCGGAATATCGCCCGTTGCGCAAGTGTCATAACAGCCATCTTCGCTCGATGTGATAACCTGCACATCCATATCAACAGAAACGCAAGCCCATTCATAGTTGGCTGTTAAGGTCTTAATCTCGTTGATGTAGCCCGTTGGTACTACCTCATAGTTAATAACCCCTATGTTTTGCTTGAATAGCGGGTCAGTGCCTGATGCGAGCTTGTAGATTCTTGATGCTAACCAATCCTGCGCGTCTTCACCATCGCAAGGTAGGTGCGATTTGCGCACGATTGCATAAGCCGTCAGCGGGAAGGTCGTGATGTATAACTGCTTACATCCGCTCATCTTGTAGGCATCGGTCTTGTTAACTGTTACCTTGCTGCGCTTAGCCCAAAAAAGCGTTCCGTTCTTTGCATCAAAGTTGGTAACAACCTCAGCCTGCCCGTTGCCGATGTAATGCACCCAAGCCTTATCGTTGCCGTTTGCGTTAAGCTCGCATAAGCTGAACTGCTTATCGAAGATATTAGCTACCTCAATGCGCTGATTAAGTCTTTCAATTATGGTCTTTAGTAGATTCATGGTTTGCTTAGATTGTTTGCGATTTGTTCCGCTAATAATTCTGCGTGTAGTTCAAGCATTTTATTCTGCTCCTCGTCTGTTGGTTGGAAGATTGGTCCGTAACCTTTAAAGCCTTTTCCATTTCCATATTGTAATCCTTCTGCTTTTCCTGCTTCATCTGCTGCTATAAAAATAGCCGACCCGAAGCCCTGATTAAATACAGAATCTTTGTCTTTTCCAAACGACCTTCTTAAAAAGCCAGTTAGTTCTAATGGCGGTCTGCCATTCTTTTGCTTGATTAGCGCATACGCAGGAGTGTATGGCTTAGTTGGTAGCTTCTGTCCTGCGGTATTACTCCCGCCGCTTGTACCTATTCCAAATATTCTGATATCCATCAATCGCTTCATATCAAGCACTGCGAAAAATAACGGAGTAAAGCCGCCGCTCCATTCTGCAAAGAGCGCGTCAATTCGTTCGCTGATCTGTTTGGGTGTTGCCATTATGGAAGCGCTGTTACATACTTCATGTTCTTGCGGCAATCAAAGCAGTTGTTGTCATCAGGTAGGCGCATATTCTGCAACATCGCTGCAAGCTCCTCATTGTATCTTGTTGCTGCAATGTCTCTTGCTTCAATTATCGTTTCCCTTGTAACACTCACCGTTGTATTCACTCTAATGGTTGGTGCAATGGTTAGCGAGTAATCGTATATCTCCACCGCCGTTGCATAAGCAAGCGGCATCGCCATCAATCCACCAATGCTGCACAGCCACGCCTCGCGGTCGCAGTTAACATTATAAACCATTGACATACCTTGAGTGTATTTCTTGTTCTTAGAAGTCAGCACATCAGTGCCGTCTGTTGTCAGCTCAATTCCAATAGCATCGACAAATGGGCAAATGTGTGCAGCTCTCACTCCGCCGCCGCAATCGTAGCAACTGCCCTTCTTGGTTATCATTTTTGTTGTATCATAAAGCGACTCATAGACAAAAGCTAAATCTAACTTCCTGCGATTCGCCTTGTAGGTCCTGCCGATAAACTCCTCAACCGCCTCTGATTGATAGTTGAATGTACCAACGAGCTTAAGCGTTTGCATATCAAATACCAATATCGGCACTGGCGTTGCCATTGTATATATGTCAATCTTTAGGCTCGATAAATAGAAGTTGAGAAAGCTAAGTTGATTTGGGTCGATGGTTACTCTTATACCTGCATACTTGCCAGCACCGAGCGCTAAGTCAAGATTGCTCGCGTTGGTCAATACTTGTCCAATCCTCTTGCTATCAATTACAGTGTCAGCCTTCATCATTGGAGACAATCGCGAAAGCATATCACTTGACATCTTACGCCACGCAAACGCGAGCTTCGCATCAAATAGCTCAACACCGCTCATATATTGGTTAGTGATTAGCTGACCAAGTAAGGTCTGATTTATTCCTAAGTCATCTATATATAGCCCCGTTGTAGGCTCAGGTCTATCGCACCCCTTCAATCCAAGTAGTTTATCGTAGCACATTGATTGATATTTTTATTTGCAAATATAAAAAAAAAGGAGAGGCATACACCTCTCCAATTCTATTGCGTTAGTAGATTATCTCCGCTCTCGCTCAACAGTTCATCCAAGTCTTCACTTAGTAGAAACTGCGAGCCTAAGACGGGTTTACAATTGAAACGCAGTTTACATAGTTCACACCTGCAAACTTATCGCTTGCCTCGTAGATGTCAGTTGGCAATGCAGCTAAGATACCAGTTGTAGTTAATACAATAGATAAGTTACCGCAATCATCCTTCATTGTCAAATCAACTGGTAAGCCAGCAGGAGTGAACAATAAAGTTTTTGAATAGTTGCTTCCTGCAACTGGAGTGATGCCAGCGTTCCACTCAGCTAAGTTGAATGATAACCACTGCAACGCACCCGCTGTTGTGATTAACGCTTTTGTTTGCGATCCTTGCGCAGCAGCTAATCTTGAATCATAAGCAAAGCCAAAGCCGTTTTGCTGTGTGATTTCCAATAAGTTGATGCCGTACTGAGAGCAGCACCCAGCAGCCATCGCATTTGCGTAACGCTGCATTGCAGCACCACCGAATGCAACTGGAGCAGATGGATAGTTTGCCATTCTTGTAGCTTGCTGAATGTCAGCAATAGCAAATGGGTTAGGCTCATTGCCGTTGATTGTATCAATCACTAAGCAGTCAGAAGTTACGGTATAGAAACCTTCAACATCTGTTCCCCAGTTACCGATAGCAGCAACCGCTTGAACAGCAGCAGCAGAAGCTACTTTGCGGTCAAGTACATCCATCAAACGCATGATGCTCTCAAGCACATAGCGAGAGTTCTCTTGGCAATGGCGAGCGATGTCAGCAGCATTGATTAATTGAGAAGCAATGTAAGTGTCAGTTGTATCAACTGTGTAAGTTGTAGTTGTATCGCCGTAAGTGTTATCAGAAGTACAAGTTAAGATGTTGCCACCTTCTTCAACTTCTGTTTCAGGCAAGCGCTGAATCCAACGAGCTTGTACGGTTTTTAATTTGCCGCCGCCCGGTGCAACTTCGGTTCTGATTAATTTTACATTCTCAGGAGACAATAAAAACTCTAAGAAAGGTAGTTGCTCGCGTTGACCAACTTCGATAAATAATTCTCCTAACCACATCTGTACGTTAGGACATTCGGATAGTATTCTTGATATTGACATGATATAGTCGTTTGTAGTTTTCAAATTAGTACATCGTATTCTAAAGGCTGATGCGATAATGCCTACTGGTTGCAGCTAAAGTCCTGCCGACTACACATAGAGAATGGCAAAGGTATAAAAAAAAGTGCTGAACAAAACAAGCCCAGCACTTAAAAAACAACATCAACCACGATGCGCTATACGATTACCAATTGCAAATGGTTACTTACTTTGTATAAAATCTTGGATTGATAGATTTCAACTTGCTATTCTGCTGCTCAAGTATTGGAGTGAACGGCGTTTGCTTTGGAAACTTTGCACCAGCGTGCGGATTCTTTTGGATTATTCCTGCTTCTGTTGCCTCTTTCAATAGCACATCTGAAACGCTTAAGAATGAGCCTGCTTTCTCTTTAGACTTCAGGCGCTCGCCCGTCTTTTTATCTTTGACAATGAACGCTCCATCCTCCTCTAAGTCGATTGCATACTTCTCAGTAACGGCAGACTTAAAGCCGCGAATGGTGTACTCGTTAACTGTTGGGTCAAGTTTCAAATTCGCCAGCTCCTTCTCGAATGAATTGTTAATCTTGCTATTCTTCATCTCTGTTGCAACTTGCTGCTTATAATTCTCGAACTGCGACATCACATCTTGGCGAGCGCTATCAAGCTCGTTGCTCTTGCGCTCAAGTGATTTATACTTTTTCTCCCACTCTTGGATAAGCGCCTCTGACCCGTTGCCTGATGCTCGCTTTTCCCAATCCTCGCGCTGCTTTTCGTATTCTGATTTCGCCTTCTCCGATGCGTTGCGGATAACCTCCTCAACTTTTTGCCCTTTGAAATCTTCATCAGTTAGCACAATGCCGAAAGGCTCAAATGCTTTGCGTGTTACATTTGCAATAGTGCCAGTTAGCTTGCCGATTTTACTGCTTACCTCCTCCTGCTTAATCCAATTTTCTTGGAACTTTTCTTTTGCTGCTTCGAGGTCGGTTGCCTCCTCTAAGTTCAGGAACTTCACCAGCTCCAATGCTTCCTCTTGTTTCATAATTTATTTCTATTGGTGTGAGTTTTAATTCTCTTGCGCCCCGTTTAATAAGCTCTTTGGCAAGCACGTCTGTTGCTTGTTTTACTGTGCCATCGCTTAATATATAATAGGTCATGCCACAAAGATAAATATTATTTGAAAATAAAATACATAATTATTTTGTTTGTGTGTTGCGTAATTAAAATAAAGAGTTATATTTGCCATATAATTATTCACTCAAAAAATCGAAAATATGAACACAGCAACAACAATTTTAAATCAATTAGGAGGTAACAAATTTATCGCTATGACTGGCGCAACTTGCTACTCAGACGGTAACACATTAATTTCAAAGTTCAAAGGCTCTAAGGTTGCAAACATTATGTATGTTACCTTAAATGAGAATGATACTTACGATGTTAAACTTTGCAAGTTCAGAGGTCTTGATGTTAAAACAATTAAAGAAGTTACTGGTGCTTATGCTGAAATGTTGAAGCCTATTTTTGAAGGAACTACTGGACTTAAAACTTCATTCTAATATGATACACCGCCTCCGATTAATTGACTGCACCCGATGTGAGGGTGCAGGCTACATTCTTGAGCATTCAGTGCGCTGCTATGTCAACGACTGCGAAGTTGAGACAATGTGCAGCGATTGCACCCCCGAATGTAAGCGCATCAATACAATAGAATGCCGCCAGTGCGATGGCAGCGGCGAAGAATACGAAGAAGCACCTAACCGATTTGATGACCCCGAAAGATTTTAAACTATGGAAACAATTATAATAATATCACTAGGAGTAATGCTGATAATAGCATTGCTTAAATTAAGAAGTAATGAAGTTTTGCTTCAAACTTTAACCAATAAACTTAATGCCGAAGTAAGTTTAAAAGAATACAATAACTCAGAATCAAAAAGAAGAGAATCAAAATTAAGTAGGTTACAAGATAAATATGATACTGCACTTGCTGCAATAAATGAAAAAAAAGAGGTAATTAGATTACGCGACTTGAAAATAATTGATTTGGAGAAAACAAATAAAGAATATTCCGCAAGAGTTTATCAGTTGCAGACTGTAAGAGATACTGAGAAAGATGCAGCAATTAAACTTTGTAAGAAATCAGTTGCAGCAGTTGCTCATCTTAGGGCAGAGTTAGATACCATTGAAGTTCTTTTATCTAAGCATACCCCTCCGCCTTCGCTCTTGCAATAACACTTGCAGGAACACGCTGCTTAATCACCGGCACGAGGTAGTGGCGGCAGTTCCAACCGCCAACAAAGGTGAAGATTGTCTTGCTATCAGTGCCATCAATGCGACCATCCCAAGTGCCGCCTCGTATGTCGTTAATGCCTGCGCTATTTTCGCCATTGCCCCATGATTCAATCTCTTTGCGGTGAAATATCTGCCCTT
>Ga0315900_10001914_pt1 | contig 32764 bp, 22 predicted proteins | sample LakEriMetagenome_FD_203521 | JGI IMG/M metagenome (GOLD analysis project Ga0315900, IMG submission 203521) | Freshwater fungal communities from buoy surface, Lake Erie, Ohio, United States - Buoy 12 MA114 | ecosystem: Environmental > Aquatic > Freshwater > Lake > Lake biofilm | place: USA: Lake...
ACATTGAGATCGAAGCAGCTGCTTCTATCATCAAGAATAATATTAAGATCCGTTCGAAGATTCAGGCAGCTGCCGAAGATCTCAACTACCTTCCTAAGTCTGCGAGGTTGCCAGTATGAAAGATGATCCATACATGAGAATGGTAGAGACATCTCTACAGTTTGTCTCTAAACTCGGCGATCAGACTGACCAGTTGGCATACGCACTCTATAGAACTCTTGAAGGAGATGATGTAGGTGGATTTGAGCTTCTTCGAAAGTTTGGCTATACTGATGAAAATGATGAGTGGATCGAAGAATGACGCCATTTGAGTCTTACAAGACTTTCCTTGCTGTCAAGAGCCACTTCACCACAGACAATTATGACTACGTAAAATACAATGGTAAGGTGACTGCCAGTGCATCGAGTTTTGAGACGCGCAAGGACAAGTACCAGTTCTATAGACTCTCCAAGCATAAGAATCCACTGCAGTACCTGGTTGCCAACTTTGTTGATGGTGATCTAAAGTGGATCGGCGATCTGTTCGATGATAAGTCCGAACAGGTATACGCAGATTGGCTGAAGAGGCAACAGTCTTTGACTTATATTTTTGAGCAAGACTTAAATAAACTGTGTACAAATTTTGACGATAATGTTATTGTAAAGAATGGACAACATCCATATCTACTAAAGCAATACTTACGTAGAGAGATCTCGATCGAGACTATTATTATCCTAAACGATATTCTTGGTTTCTTTGGACACTGGAATAAGAAGATTGATGATAGTATTCTTTGGCCGAGCATATATAAAAAGTTATGTAAGTACAAACCATTCTTTCATTATGACATGTTTAAGTGTCGCAAGATATTGAAAGACAAATTTGCGGGTGATTGATGACTGATTATTTTCGTTACACTACAAAGCCGGCCGATCCGGCAATGACTGCCCCAGCTCCTCTGGCATCTTCTCGTGAAACATTCGAAAAGATGATGTCTGCAAAGCAGGTCAACGACGGCAACTACTGGAACACAATGCGAGAAGTCTTTGCCGAGGACTTTGAAAAGCTTCCGAAGGAACGCTTCAAGGTTTGGGCATCGGTGATGTCAGTTCCTTTTATGACTCGAGCACGGTTCCTTGATTACTTCGCTGTAGTTCTGCAGTGGAAGGAGAATGCCAAGGTTCGCTATGCTCTCGAGGATCCGGAAATCGGAATCACCGAACAGGATCGTGGTATCTATAACCTGTTCGAAGACTTTACAACAACAATGAATCGTGTGCAGCACCTGGCTCATCTATTGATTAATGGATGGGATCCGGAATCACTGTCTAAGCTGGATACGATTGTAGAACTTGGCGGTGGTATCGGCGACATGGCTGATATCGTCTACAAGCTCGGCTTCAAGGGTAAGTACATTATCTACGATTTCCCTGAGGTCGGTGCAATTCAGAAGTGGTATCATGATCAGTTGGGTTATACCAACATCGTGCACACATCTGATGTGAATGATCTGCATGATGCGGATCTTATGATTGGTACTTGGTCATTTACCGAAATGCCAATCGAACTTCGTGATGAAATCATGACAAAAATCGGTGGAACAAAGAACTGGCTTATTGCATATTCCAACGAAATTTTTGGCATCGATAATGATAAATACATTCGAGATGTATTTGTTCCCCAATTCGAGGAATCCAGTACAATTGAATATACTGATATTCCGTTCATGCCTTGGGATGGTGGAGCAAAGTACCTCTCGATTAAACACAACGACTAATACACCGTACACAACGACATACAAGGAGAATTATTATGTCATTTGCTGATCTCAAGCGTTCCTCGACCTCTTCTTTTGAGAAGCTCACCAAGGAACTCGCCAAGCAGAACACCACATACGACCGTACCGGAGACGACAAGCTCTGGAAGTGTGCCACGGATAAGGCAGGTAACGGCTATGCAGTGATTCGCTTTCTCCCCGCACCTGAAGGTGAAGACCTTCCATTTGTCAAGATTTGGGACCATGGTTTTCAGGGTCCGACTGGCCTATGGTACATCGAGAAGTCGCTCACGACTCTTGGTAAGGACGATCCCGTAGGCGAACTCAACAGTTCACTCTGGAATTCAGGACTTGACTCCGACAAGGAAGTTGCACGTAAGCAGAAGCGTCGTCTCGCTTACTACAGCAACATTTATGTTGTCAAGGACCCTGCAAATCCTGAGAACGAAGGTAAGGTTTTCTTGTACAAGTATGGCAAGAAGATCTTCGATAAGCTGAACGACCTCATGAACCCTGCGTTCGAGGACGAGAAGCCAACAAATCCTTTCGATCTTTGGACGGGTGCAAACTTCAAGCTTAAGATTCGTAAGGTTGAGGGTTACCCCAATTACGATAAGTCTGAATTCGACTCTCCCGCACCACTGTTCGATGATGACGATAAGCTTGAAGCAGTTTGGAAACAGGAGCATTCCCTTCAGGAACTCGTGGATCCAAAGCACTTTAAGTCGTATGACGAACTCAAGGCACGTCTCAACAATGTTCTGGCCCTAAATGCTCCGGCAAAGGTCCGTGGTGTTGAACTTGACGAGGAAGAGTATAAGGCTCCGGCCCCAGCCTTCCAGGCGGCAGCTGCTCCAGCTGCTCCAGTTGCTTCGGCAGCCGTCGATGATGATGACGAGGATCTGGCTTTCTTCAAGCGGCTTGCTGAAGAAGATTGATTGGTGGGAAAGGGGGCTCTCGGGTCCCCTTTCTTTTTATCTAGCTACTTTAATTGGTGCGTTTGTTTCTTTATATCCAAAACGGCTTAGATAGTATTGCACACTATTTCTGTCAATCATTGTAGGTGCATTTTGTACAGCAGTCGAACCAGCCGCGCTGATATTCGGTGGAGATACTGTCAAACGCGGTGCAGGTTTGTTTGCATCGCTTTTTATTTTAGCAATTTCTGCAGTTTGTACAGCCGCTTCATTTGAAATGAGTTTTGCAAAATCAGGAGCGGCGGTTGTAAGATCGCGAGCAACCCCAGGTCCGACAACCTTTCCGCCAATAGTACCAATAAATTCTGCCATGTTTGTAAGAGTTTTATCGACAACCTCGCCGCCTTTATTCACAACTCTTTCAGCCACCGATTGCCTAGCAGTAACTTCTCCTTGTTCAGGAGAAAGACCCTTTCCGCCGAACTGAAAGTGGCCACCATGAGTGCCTTTATATTTGTTTTCTACCCACCCATACTTAGCACCGTGCTTTTTTATCCAAGCGTTTGATTCACCATGAATGTCCATAGCAAGGCCACTTAAATGAAGTGATCTTGTCGCAGGATTATAACCCTGCTTTTTCATTTCTTCTTGATACGCACGCGTTCTTTTACTGCTCGTAACGTCGCTCGGCTTTACCACGCCATTCGAATCTATCATCATCTTATAAAAAGCTTCAGCGCCTTCTTTAGTGAATACTACAGGACGCCCTCTTTGATCGTTGGCGCCAGCAATACCCCATCCTTCTCCAGTAGAAGGATGGCTAACTTTAATCACTTTACTTGAAGGCGACTTTGCCGCTGATTCCTGTTGTCCAGACTGGGCACTTGGTGCTGATTTCCCGCCCGCCCAACTTGGTGCATTTCGTTCCCACCAACTTCTATCATCTTTTACTTGCTTAGAACTTGTAGCTGGTTTAGATTCTTGGGTCGGACCTGCTGTTACAACCGGTTTCTTATAATCACCCGCTTCAGCTTGGCCTCTCAGCGATCCGGCTGGTTTAGCAGGCGGCGGAATCGGTTTTGCATCAACGGGAGCCGGTGGAGGTGGTGGAGGGTTCGTAACACCGGCTTCCGCTTGACCTCTGAGAGTTCCGGCAGGTAATGCTGTTGGAAGCGCCGTGGTTTCTATTGATTCTTCTTCTGGTTCGTCTGGCAAAAAACCATTAAAAAACGAGGTAATCTCTTTTACAGTGTCTGAAATGAACGTCCCGGCTTCAACAGTAAAATCTACAACACCTTTAATTGCGTTCATAATAGGATCATATGCCAACAAACCAATACCTGCAAGCGCCAGAAATCCAAGTCCGCCTTCTTCTGAGCCGTGAACTTTTTCTGCGTCTTTGAGTTTTTCTAATCGGCTTTGTCGCTCTATTCTATCTTCTTGCTCATTCAATTTATTATTTTGATATGCAATTTTTTGATTAGTTAGCTTTTGTTTAAACAAGTTGTCCATTATAGAAAGTTGATCTATAACGGCAACTAGTTTTTTAGAGTTTAATTCTGTTTTTTGATAAGAAACTGCATCGTCGTTGGCTGCAATTGGTTTTGCAGCTCTTTTAATATCACTTTCATTAAGTAAAACAGAACCAACGATGCCAAAAGATTTAGCCGTGTTGGTTGTGTCGATGGCAGTGATAAGAACCTTTAATGCCATTATGATGCCAGTCTATAGTGCCCGAGATATTTTTCAATCCCGCCAGTACCAGGATAGTTTGGATCAACAACAGAAATAGATCCGTTTGGAGAAATAGACTTTAAAGCACGAGCAGCCGGCGGTATATTGGCAGCTGCGGTGTTAGTCTTTTTCTCACCCATCGCAATTTGATTTTGAATTTTACTAGACTCTTCAGAAATGAGTTTTGCAAAATCTGGTCCGGTTGTAGTAAGATTTCTTACTTTCCCTGGGCCTAAGATTTTCCCGCCAAGAGTTCCAATAAACTCGGCGACGCTTGTTAACATTTTATCGGCAGCATCTGCAGCAGTATCAGCAGCTTGTTGTAATGGACTATCAGATGAAGCAGCTGGACTCATTGGAACACTATTAGTTCCTTTAAGAGTTCCTTCCTTTTTCAGGATATCCATTCTTGCTTCTTCAAAAGAACGAGGATCGGATCTTTGTCCTGTACCTCCATATGACGGAATATAGTAAGCCCATTGCTTATTTAGAGTACCTGCTTTATTGGCTTGATCATAAATCGCCTTAGCAGCTTTATCTTGTGTTGCCGCATTAAAAGTATCAGTTAATTTAACTACGCCTTGATCAACCAGACCTTGTAGTGTTTTTGACACAATTTGATAAGCGCCCATGGCACTAGAATTCATACTTCCAGAATTAGGAATTAAAACGTTTCTTCCGAACCATAATGCCTCGGCAACAGTAAGTTGTGATAGCTTTCTACCATTGAAGTAGTCTTCTGGTTTTCCAAATTTGCCATAACCCAATACGACATCGTATGGCGACTGGCCAGCTGTAGAGGCTGATTGAGTTCCTGATGGAGTAGGTGCAGCAACTTGTTGTCCTCCCTTTAACTCTTCAGCCATCTTAGATGGTTCATAGGCCCCAGGATCTGCTTGTATTCTTTTTGTTGCTTCAACAGCAGCGGCGTTTCTTTTATCGCCAGGACCATACGCATTTAAAATATCTTGGTATTTTGAAGGAAGCGCGTTTGGTTTATATGTTTTGCCATCGGGAAGAGTATAGCCTGTAGTCCATCTGCCAGATTCATCAAGAACCGGTTTCATGCCATACATCTGTTCCAATTCTTTTCTTGCCTGCAACGGTTCCATCGCAGTATTTTTCATGAACTTGTCAACACCCCACACAATAGCACCAGCCGCGGCCAGCGCAGCGGCAATTGGTCCGATCGGAAGTGCTCGTGCAAGTCCTAATAAACTCTTTATATTCTTTAAGAAAGAAATTCCTCGTAGCCATTTCCAGGCTGAAGAAAACGCTTCAAAGGCTGTGACCAACCCCTTGAGTAATGCATCTAGTCCTAATTTTCCAAGACTGCCAAGCGCACTTAGAATACCGGCTACGATGCCGCCACCGGGTTTTTGGTTATCGTTTGCTGCACCGTATCGCTTTCCAAGTTCTTCGAACGTACTGTTTTGTTCAACTTTTGCTTCTCTGGCAGCAAGAGCATTTTCTTCATATACTCTTCTGTCAAAGTCAATTTGCTTCTTTAGAGTACCGTTGATTGATACTAAATACTTCACAACATCGGTCAGAAGCTTTTCAGTATCATTCGTTTTTGCTTTGTACGTGCTTTTAGCCTGAGCCGCTGGTAGTGTTCCAGACCCGGAAACCCGCTGTTTGGCGGCGGTACCGGCCAATCCGAAACTAGCATAAATTACATTCGAGTTTTCTTGGCTTATCTTATCTTTTGAAGAGAGCATAGCAGAAACACCCGACGCCAGGCCAGTTACTGCTTTAGATCCGCCTGTAAGAGCACCTTGTACGGCGTCTAATAATCCTGCCATTACTTCTTTCTACTCTCTATTTCTTGTCTCTGCTTATCTAAAAATTCCATGAGCATATCGACATAAAGATCTCTTTCATAAGGAATCAAATTTTCAATCTCTGTAATAGAATATTTATGATGCTGAGCCAGAGAAAATACCATCGAGTAGTATCTTGCTAGGTTTGTATGGCTCAGCCCCACATAAAAAAATCCTTGAGATTTGTTAACTCAATCTCCCTATCATTCCCTAGGGAATTTTTATACTTGATAGTGTGATGAAGTCTTGGAATGCTTTCAAAGAACTTTCTGATCTTTTCAAACGTCGAGACGTCCAAGTTATCTAGGAACTCAGAAATTTCTTTCTCTGAATAATCTGTTGCTGGATATACATTGTCCGCGTCGTAGATCACGTCGATGCAATTGACAATGAAGAAGGTCATGAGCTCTACCTCGTTTGTGATATTGCCCATTTTATCGGTGATGTCTGCAGTAGGGTACCGCATCATCATTCCTACGTCATCATTAATTTCAATCTTAGAATTTACTTGATCTGGCATACTTACTTCTACATCATCCAGATTTAATTCAAAATCATAAATCTTTTCGTCTTCAGTATCTTTATAAGATAGCTTGATGATGTTATTCACCGATCGCGATCTCAACTTTAAGAACAAATATTCTAAGTCAAAGATAGCAAGATTATCGATATTCACTTCACTCTGAATACAGTTTCCAAGAATTTGCTTGATTGCCCTAATAATTTCAGAATCGTTTCCACTCTGCTGAGCAACCAGCAAGATTTTCTCTTCCTTTACTAGGAATGGTCTAAACATAACTTTTTGCTGAGTCGAAGGAATTACAGCATCAAAAAGAGGTTGATCAATTTTTGGCAAAGTCATTTCAAAAATACTCCATTAATTAAATTTCAGTTCCACTAAGATTTTTAGTAGTTATTGTTCCGGTTAAATTGCTTGCGCCTGTAGATTTTTGTGCTCGGTTGTTTATAGCGTCTGGTGAAGTTGCTCCTATAGAATTTTGAGGATTCAATCCAACACGGCGACTATAGTCTTTTTTGTTTTTCTTTTGCTTTTGTTTTTCTGCAGCTGATGCAGCTGCGTCGGCTGCAGCTTGTGCTTCAAGGACTGTTTCTAGTTTTCCGTTTAGTGCTCGCGGAGTAAGTGTCGTCATATTAGTAAATGCAAATGTCACAGTAAGCTTTTGTACTTCGTTTTCTTGTGTCCAAGCCAAATTTTGAGATTGAATATTCATTGGAAACACATCATAAAGAATATACTCAGTAACCGTATTTAACTCACGATCATAAACTCTAATACGTACGTTAGGACAAGTATATTCGTCCTTGTATCCTACTTCATAGCCAAGGTAGTTGTTTAATCCTGGGCGATCACTTACATTTTTTAAACTGCTAATTCCGGAAGTTTCATACAATACAATTGTATTCATCCACTGATGGAAGAAGTCAATTAGTTCGGATCTTTTATCGACTAGCCAAGTAAGAGTCAAATCGTTAAACTGCATTCCATACGGAACTTTTTCTACTGGGCCATATCCATATCGTCTAATGTTTTCTTCTTCTAAAACTTGTATGGTCGGAAGTATAACAGATTCACAACGGAAAATTAACTTATTAGAATTATACCTTACAAATTCTGATAGTGGAGCATTTGCTTCAGACCCCAGTCTGAACGGAGCAAATGTCACCAGATAACTGTGTGACGGCAAAACTTCGTTTTTATTCAGTTCTGATCTAAAATTGGCGATGTTGAAGCTTTTTCTTCCGCCAGTAACGAGGATCTCGTCTTCTAGGACAAACGGATCAGTTCTAAACTCGGCTGTAGCTTTTGTTTCTTCGTTCTGTGGTGCCTCAGACATTACTTTCTAATCCCTAGCATTCTCTTTGAATCGTTCCATACCTGAGTCTTTGACTTCTTGGCAAAACGTTCTGTTGGTAAGAAGAGAGCAATGTCCCACTCAGAAGGATACACATACATGAAACGTGAACGTACATGCTCATCTAGATAGTGCTTTACACAAGGAGCAAAGAATCGCATCTTTGCAATGCTCGTGAGAAGCTGATAGTTTAATTTGATCTTGGTTGACTCGTCATAACGAGTGTTGTTGGCATAATCATACAGAGCATCCATTAACTTTGCTCTGAGCTGTGGTGGAAGATAGTGAAGGTTGATTCCATAGAATCCACCAGGAACTTTACGAAATGGAAAGACCAGAGGAAACCTGTCATAGTACGGTAGTTCCTCTTTCCACTTTGGATCATAATTGAACATGTACATCGAGCCAACGATCGGGCGATTTGTCAATCGGCTTTGATCGCCCTTCATCATTGTACGTTCGTTGACAGTTCTCATCTTACCGGCCGTTTCACGAAACCAATCGCGTGCTCCCTGTGTACGCGCCGGAATCTGTCCGGAACGAACGCCTTGAGTAATGATTGTATCAAATATAGTTGCCACTAGAATTTCAGCCCTAAATGATCTTCTGTTAGTATCTCGAAATCCCAGCCACGGTCTTTACAGAATTCTGTGGCTGCTTTCCATTTGGCTTCGTTTACGCCCCACGTCATCACTTCGTTGATATAACGCTTGTTTGGTTTATTTATTACCTTCGGTGGGACAGTCTGATGCTTTGGCTTGATTTCGATCAGTGCACACTTCGTCTTGCCGTTTGGCATTTTCTTTTTAATATAAAAGTCGACAAAGTATCTGTGTATTCGATTGTCGATAGGAGAGCGATAAGGAATTACGTGTTCCTCACTTGCCCATTCGACTATGTTTGGATCTTTATCTAATCGAGACATGTAAACGAGTTCCCATCTCGAACGGTAAACAATGTTCGTGGGATCGCCTCTATACTTTGAAGGGTTCAATGGTTTGAAAAAGCCTTTGTATGCCATGATTCTATTTATAAATAAAGAGAGAACTTTTAAAAAGAGAAGCTGATGGCCCTTATCAAACTCAATATTAACAACTTCAAAAAAGACCTAGGTGGTATTGCTAACCGGCTAGTTGATAGTGTTGTGAATAAAGTAGAGCAGAAACTAGAAAATGCTGTAGAAGATGCATTTGCAAAAGGCCTTAAAAAAGTTGGTCTTTCTGATAATATCGCCGGCGAGCTTTCTGCAAGATTTGGAGACGCGTTCTCTGTTGGTCAGGCCGATAGATTCTTTGGAACATCTACGGCAGAACAGAATAGAGTTTCTTCAAGAGACTGCGTGGATAATATCCTGAACCGCGGTGCTGAAACTGTGGTTGATGCGCAACGATCGATTAATAGTAAAGTTCAAGCAAACGAAGGTCTCCTTCAATTTCCGCCAGATGTTGGCGAATATTATATGCTTATGAAGTTTACAGAATACTCTAGACCAAGTCCACAAACCGTTGCGGTTCGTAAAGCGCTTAAGAATTTTATTCTTCCGGTTCCTCGAGAACTAAAAGAACAGTTTGCAAATAATATTGATCCAAAGGGGACTGGTGTTTTAGCTGGCGGATTGGCTGACATCGGTACTGATATCTTTAGAGGCGGTGAAGGTGGAGGAGACAGAGCTAAGAATCAACTCGCTGCGCTGGCGTATGCACAAGGTGTTCAAATGGCTGGCCAGTACGGAGATCTACTTGGTCAGTTTGGCGGAGCAGTTCCGAATCCTCACTTGCAAGCAATTTTCTCCGGTGTTCAAATGAGAACACACAGTTTTCAGTGGACATTTTCGCCAAGAAATGCTCTTGAGAGTCGACAACTTCAGCAAATTATCTATGAACTGAAAAAGTATTCACTTCCTGCTTTTAGCAATCTTGGCACAGCTGCTCTTCAATATCCGCCTCTGGTCGATCTTGAATTGTATCCATGGAAGAAAAATGGAGAAGATCTTATTGTATTCAAACCATGCTTGATTCAAAATATTTCTGTAAACTATTCTCCACAGGGGTTGCCAGCATTCTTTAGAGGAACTAAACAGCCAACGTTTATTCAAATTTCAATTGACTTTATGGAAACAGAAATTCAAACTGCATATGATTATGGAACAAAAGTTGGTGAACGCAATGACCAAGCAACCAAAATCTATGAAGAGTTAAAAGGCGCGGCAAGTGAAAAGTTTCCAGGATTGACCGGTGCAATTAGCGAAGCAGTAGATTATGGAACCAAATTAATAAACACAGCCAGCGCAGCAGCAGATAAGGCTAACCAATAATGTCTAGATATTTTTCGAGATTTCCTCTTGTAGATTATAATGGTGCTCCTGCTAAAAACATTTTAGCACGTGTTGACTTTACAGACGAAGCGAAGAGAGACATCTATTCAAATTTTGATTATGTGATTCAAGACGATTTGATTCGGCCTGATTTTCTTTCTTACACATACTACGACTCATCACAATATGACTGGATGATCTATCTTTCAAATAGCGTTATAGATCCATACCATGATTATTATTTGAGCGCAGACGATTTTGAAAAATACATTATTGGAAAGTATGGAACACTGGCATCAGCTAGAGAAAAAACTTTATTTTATAGAAACGATTGGGCTGCAGACGAAAGCTTAATCACAGAAGCCACTTATGAATCTCTTGAAGCTTCAATCAAAAAATATTGGAAACCACGCCTTGGTGCTAACAATCAAATTGCTGGCTATGAAAGAGTGAAAGAAGACTGGACAGTAAGTACTAATAAAATTTTAGAGTTAGTCTTATCGGCCAATGTCGCTGCTTTTGATGCTGGTGATATTATATCTCAGTCATCTACTGAAGCACGGGCAACAGTTGTTTCTATCGATACTACAAGAAATTCTGTCATCGTCCAGCACGTAGAAGAAGAGTTTGAAGTTTCTGTTGGTGAAGGTCTATTAGAAATAAACACACTCAAAGTTAATATCCCAACGACAGAAAATGCTTTTTGGAGTAGGGTAAGTGCTTATGATTATGAGCAAGAAAAAAACGAACTGAAGAGATACATCAATCTCATCAAAAAATCGTATCTTCCGGAAGTAGAAAAATTGTTTATAGAGCAACTTAAATCATGAGTTCAAATGTTGTAATGCGTGAAGGAAAGTTTAAACTAAAAACGTTTGAACTCACTACACCTATCGATTGTAAAACACTTAAACTTGCACCGTATTGTGCGAGAGCCGACATTTATGAGAGTGTTCTAGAACCAACAGTCGTTGCAGAATTTATTATTACTGATAAAGTAGGAATCTTTAACCACTTTAACTTTTTAGAACAACGTATTAATATTGAGTTCACTACATATGAAGATAACGATGACGCAAGTGTAAAATATACTTTATATCCTATTTCTGTTGACCCGGCAGAAACATTACCAGATGACAAAGGTATCATATACAAACTTACTTGTGTATCTAAAGAAGCAATCAAATCAACACAAATCAAAAACATTCCTCTTGTAAGGAAAAAAATTGAAAGCGAAACTATTGTTGATGCTCTCTTACAGCTTGTAGAAACAGACAAGAAGTATTTCTTTGAAAAAACGCGTGGGCTTCAAGCTTGTAATTTTACTGAGCTGACTCCATTTGAAGCAATTGATCAAATAAGACTTAAGTCTATGTCCAGCAAGTACAATGGACACTGTTTCTTATTCTATGAAAACAGTAAAGGCTATCACTTTAAAACCTTCGAAGGTTTGATTGATGATGGAAAGAAAAAGATTGGTGACAAGTATTTCACTCAAGTAGCTCTGGCCGACGTATCTGTTACTGGATCTCGATGGAGAAATATTCTTGGGTTGAAGGTGATTCAGTCCGGAAACCAAAACGTAACACGATTGCTGGGCGGCGGTAAAGTTTTAATTAAGAGAAAGAATATAATTACCGGCGAGATCGAACCGTTTACAACAGATTCATCTAAGATAGAATTTGTTTCTTTGAACAAAGGATCATTGAGTCAGAACTTGACATCAAAGAAAGAACTTTCGAAAGATGAAGGCAGAATCGAATTAGTTTATTTTGATCCATCGGTTGAAACTGTTGAACAAGCCGAAGCAAAGTCGCTTCGACCATATTATCTTTCGTTTCTTTTTAATACTGTTGCACACATCACCGTGTATGGTGACAGCACACTTACAATCGGCGATGTGATCACATGTGATATTCCTGAACACACTGCACTAACGCTCGGTGAGGAAAGACCATTTGTTGAGAGCAATGAAATGCTAGCAGGTAACTACCTAGTAACTAAGTGTCGCCATATTCTTTCCTTTAATGAAGGTGCAGAATATATGCAAGCGCTTGAGATTGTGAAAGATGGGTATGGCGGTGAAATGCCAAGGCCTACTAAATAGGAGATATCATGAATATTCAAAAGTGGTTTGAAGGCGAAATTGTAGATGTAAACGACCCTGAAAAACTGGGACGTGTAAAAGTAAGAGAGACGCTTGGCCATAGCAACAGAGTAGAATCTGAAGATTTGTTTTGGTCACATGTTCTTATGCCGCCAACCGGAGCAAATGCCAAAGGTGCTGGCGTTGCGCCAGTTGGGTTAACAGAAGATTCCAAGGTAATCGGATTTAGAATCAACGAAACTCTTTCCTATGTCATAGGCTCTGTTGCCTACGTACCAAATGAAGCAGACCATTCTTTATCAAGACATGCCAGAGGTGTTGGTCCAGTTCAAAAAGAATATATCGAAGAGCTTGGTGAAAAGAGAACGGCATATGCGGCAAAGTATCCACATAATAAGACTATTACCACAACATCTGGTCATGTTCTAGAGCTTGATGATACGCCAAAAGCAGAACGTATTCATGTGTATCACAAGTCAGGAGCTTATGTAGAGATCTTTCCGGATGGATCAATCGTAACCAAATCGATGAAAGACTCTGTGAGCGTTACTATGAACGATCACTCGATTAGCGTAGTGAAAGGCGATCTACAGATTGTAGCAAATGAAGGTAAGATTCAAATCAACTCTGATGGAGATATTGATCTTGTCTCGAAGTCAGGTGTAGTGAATATTGCCGGCACCGAAGTTGGAATTACTGGCAATCTATTCATCGAAGGCGATGTTGAGATTGAAGGAAAGCTTGATGCTACTGACGAGATCACATCTGATAAAATTAAATTGACCAAACACAAGCACTCGCCGAAGACCGGTTTACCGACTGAATAAATATTTAAAAAGAGAGTTCAATGGTAGATATCACACGTATCGATAAGATAACGCGTACTGATAAAGCTTCTGAGAAGAAGCCTTATTATAGTGACTTCTACACGAACTTCAATGCTCACCCACAGAACAAACGGCTTGTAAAATACACCAATGAAAATTCTGTAAAAAGAGCTGTTCGCAATTTAATTCTTACCGAACCGGGCGAAAGACTTTTTCAACCAGATATTGGGTGCAAAATCAGAAGTTTGCTTTTCGAAAACATGTCTGATATTACAGCGATGCAATTAAAAAATGCTATTGAAGAAACAATAAGACTACACGAAAAGCGTGCTAGGGTAATCACGGTAGAAGTTATTCCAAATGAAGATCTTCATACCTATGACGTATACATTATTTTTGAAGTAATAAATAGTATCACTCCTATTGCCCTCAACATCACTTTATATAGAGCAAGATAATGGCCGCCAATTCAAGTATCATTCTTACACAACTTGACTTTAACGAATTCAAAAGTTCGTTAAAAACTTATCTTACTGCACAAGATGAGTTCAAAGATTATGATTTTGATGGAAGCAATCTTTCTGTTTTGCTCGATGTACTTGCTTATAATACATATCAGAATGCATTTTATCTGAATATGATTGGTAACGAAATGTTTCTTGATAGTGCACGTCTTCGTGACAGTGTAGTTTCGCACGCAAAAGAGTTAAACTATCTTCCTCGATCATTTACTTCAGCTACTGCAAAAGTCCAACTGAGAATTACTCCAACAGATTCGAATAAAAATTCTATTGTTATTCCAAAGGGAACCACATTTATTTCTCGTGTGGATGATTTTACGTATACATTTAGTACAAATGAAAACATAGTAATTACAAATAAAGTAAATGGAACTTTTGTAAGTGAAACCATTACTATTTACGAAGGCAATTACTTAAGTGACACCTCTGTTGTTAACTATAGCAATCCTTTAATCTATAAAATCAGCAACAGAAATGTAGACATTTCTAGCATTAGCGTTACAGTGCTTGAGGACAACGGTTCTACAACACTTGAATATTCTCGTGCAACTTCGCTTTTTGGGCATGATGAAAACTCAAAAGTATTCTTCTTACAGCCAGCTGTTGGCGACTCGTATGAAGTAGTATTTGGCGATGGCGTAGTCGGTCGTAAACCAAAGAATAATGCAATTGTAATTATTGAATACCGAGTATCAAACGGCGAATTACCGAATGGTGCCTTTAAATTCATCAACGCCGGTCGTATTGACAACGAAGCGAACGTGGCAATTACGACGGTGAGTGCAGCTGCGGACGGTGCTGTTGCCGAAGATCTAAACTCGATCAAGTTCAATGCTCCACGTGCTTTCACTACACAAGAAAGAGCTGTAACTGCAGAGGACTACGAGAATCTTCTCAAGGCAAACTTCCCGGAGATCAATGCAGTGACTGCATATGGCGGCGAAGATGCTACACCTCCGCAGTATGGTCGCATCTTCGTTTCGGTTGACCTGACAGATGTCGATGGTCTACCAAAGATCAAAGAAGATGAGTACAAGAGATTCCTTCGCTCACGTTCTTCGGTAGCGATGGAGCCGCTGTTTATTACTCCGGATTACACGTACCTGAAGATCGATAGCACGGTAAGATACAATATCAACAGAACTGGGCAGAATCCAGAAGATCTTCGTGCATTCGTTATCGACTCTATTCTGAATTATGCCTCGACAAGCCTGAATAGCTTCTCGAAGACTTTCAGATACTCGAAGCTAGTTCAAGCAATTGATGCTACAGACGCTAGCATCATCAGCAATGAAACCGACATCAATCTTGTAAAGTACTTGACACCAGAACTTGGTGTGCCTCTGAACTTAACTATTGATTTCAAGTGCCCTCTGACTCAAGAGATTCCTTTGTTGAGCGATGAACATCCTATTGTTGACGTTCATGCGATTACTTCAACACCGTTCACATATACCGGAATCCAAAACTGTGTTCTAGAAGACAACGGCGACGGCGTTGTTCGAATCGTGACACCAGTTGGGGCAAATCATAAGAAGATTGTTGATATCGGAACTGTTGATTATGACACCGGCGTGGTTAGATTAAATAACTTCAATATTCAAAATTATTCTGGTACATCGCTAAAGATCTATGCTGAACCAAGATCGCGTGATATCACCGCTATCCAGAACGTGATCTTAAATATTATCGAGCCAGATGTGAATATCACTGTCGAACAGATTAGAGAATAATGAAAAAAATAGAAGCAATCATTTCTCCATTCATCGAGAACCAGTTTCCTTCATTCTATAAGGAAGAGGGCCCGCAGTTCATTGCTTTCGCCAAAGCATATTTTGAATGGATGGAAACTGCTAATAATGTTCTGTATCAAGCTCGTAAGCTTCCAGACTATCGTGATATCGATACGACAGTTGACGAGTTTATTGTACAGTTCAAAGAAAAATATCTTAAGAATATTCAGTTCGATACTGCTACAAACAAAGAACTTCTGATCAAGAACTCGCTTGACCTGTACCGCTCAAAGGGTACAGAGCGTTCTATCGACCTATTCTTTAAACTGGTATACGGCACGTCTGCCGAAGTACGCTATCCTGCTGACAACATTCTACGTGTGTCTGACGGCGTTTGGGAACGACCAGAATATCTAGAAATTACTCATAACAGATACAACGTAGATTATGTAGGCAAGCAAGTTGTCGGTGCACTGTCTGGTGCAAAGGCTTTTGTCGAGAAGTTTATTCGCCGTCGTACCTCTGCTGGATATGTAGATCTGCTTTATATCTCTGGTCGACAAGGCGAGTTTACCAATGGCGAACTCATCGGCTTGAATGTTAACAATCAACCGGTATACGACAGAGCAAAAAGAGCAAAGTTACTTGGTTCTGTAAAAAGAGTATTGATCCAAGACCGTGGCCGTGATTTTCGTGTTGGTGATATTGTAACATTTACCGGATCGACGAATGGTACTGGCGGATTAGCACGCGTTGAAGCGGTAAGCGAAGCGACCGGGATTGTCGATTTCATCTTTATCGACGGCGGATACGGATACACCCTTGACTCTGAATCAATCATCTCTGAAAAAGTAATTACCCTTGATAATGTAGTTGCCAATACAAATAGCGACCAATACTTTAAACTATTCGAGCAAGCAGTAGAGCCAATTGTGAATGCCACATTCACCAGTGCCACTGCAAACCTTGCGATTGGTGATACACTATTCCGTTATGCAGCAAACGGTCAACTAGCTGGGGCCGGCAAGGTCATTGATCTAGATCAAACTGATACCAATGGCACAGTGATGATCTCACATGTGAATGGTGTGTTTACGAATACCACAACTTATTATACAACCGGAAACGCTGTATCGTTTTACGCCAATACGATTGAAGATCGTACTATTGGCGGAAAGGTGATGGGTATCCCTGATGTTTACACCATTTCTATTACCGATCAGACTGGCACCCTGTCAGTTGGCGATTCTGTCTTGTACAAGAATACATCGGCGATTGTTGGCAGTGGCCTAGTTCAAAGTATCACACAAGTTCCTGGTGGCAATACACTTGTTCTTACTTCCGCCCGTGGAACATTCCCAATTGGCCAGAGACTTGAAGTTTCAACAAACTCGTCAGTCTCTGCAAATGTGGCTGAAGTAAATCTTACAGTTGGTGTTTATGAAATTAAAAAGTTCATTAACACACTGAAGTACTCATCGGCCAATAACAACGAATTACCAGTGAGTAACAGAATCTATCGCTATGATAGTGCCGGCAAGAAGATCGCTGAGGGTCTTCTGCTGACGGTTTCACATGATTCTGGAACTGGAACTGGTAACCTTACATTTATTCCTGTGAAGGGATACTTTACAGAGACGGATAGATTTTATACCGACTCGAATACATCACAAGCTACAGTTGTAACATACACCGTTGCAAATGCTGGCGGTGACTATGTTGCGTCAGAACATGCAAGACTGTTCACACAGACAACAAACACGACAGCGGTTCCATTAACTACTAGCTTTGGATCTGGTGCCGGATTTAACGTTGGAACTCTCGGTGATACAGAAGAGGTTTTCATCGGCACCGATCTAATCTCTGCAAATGGGGTCGGAACTCTCGACTATGATCGTGTTGTTCTGACAGTAACATCGAATACTGGTTTTGCTGTTGGTGATAGAGTCTATCAAGAAACAAGTAAAATCGGATTTAACGCAAATAGTTCGGTGAATGCAACAACCGGATTCATTACTCTTCCGACTGCAAATACACGATTCATAGTCGGCGACATTGTCAGATATGAAGTAGCAACAGGAAACACCGCTCTTACCGGACTGTTTAATGGTGATTACTATTACGTTGCTGCAGCGAATACTACAGGTATTATTCTGTCGTATCCTTATCGTAAATCCGATCAAATCAATTCAACTAACTTCTCGACATTCGCCAATAATAAAGTTAATGAAGTTGGTCACTATTTGTATAAAATGGCACACGGAACAGTTTTTGAAATCGGTTCTGGCGTGATCCGAACAAAAGATAACCATAACGCATTTGGAAATACCGGCGGAACTGCAAATACCACAACATATGCAAATAGCAATGTGATCAAGTATAGTGGTACTACAACAAATACCGCTATCAACTCCATTACAGTATACACGACTCTTACACAAGCAAACCAGGCATATTCTGCTCTTCCAGTTGCTGCCGCTGCTTTTGGATTCCCAAAGAATCCACAGGGTGATTCAAAGAATACTATCTTCTCGTGTCTTTCGTTTAATAAGTTTACGATAGGGTCGATCGGATCACTATCTGGAGTCGACCCAGGTTCTGGTTATAACGTCGACCCATATGTTATTGCACACCAGCCATACATTTCTGGATTCAATCGAAAAGACTTTGTGATCACTGTTACTGATTCTACTGGTGTGTTTGTTGTAGGTGAAAGAGTAAATCAAACACTTGCCAATCTTGTGTACTATGATCTAAAGGTAGATGATGGTGCATACAGCAATACGTTTGATGAAAAAATCGCAACAGTGAATACAAAAGACGAGATTCAAAGCGCAAATGACTTTATTCTGTATGCATCAAACACTGTAACATTTAATACTACAGATGAAGTCAACTCAAATACCGACTTTATTACAATTGCAAATGCAGACGTAAATTATCCAGCAAACTCGTATGTGCGTTATTATACCAACACCGGAAATACTGCATTAACTGGTCTATCAAATAACGCGTTCTATTTTGTTGCGTATGCTAACTCTACTGGAGTTACTCTTTCATCAACCGTCGGTGGCGCAAACCTAAATATTACACAGACTTCGAACGTAGCGACATTCAACTCAAACACCTCTGTAAATGGAACTGCTAACTTTATCAGTATTACGAATGCGAACACATTGTTTGCAAACGGCCAACAAGTCAGATATCTGACTGCCGCCGGAAATACTGCAGTTACCGGCCTGACGAACAACGCACTATACTATGTAAGATACGCAAACAGCACCGGTCTTGCTCTGTCCGAAACCGTTTCTGGAGCAAACGTCGATATTACCGCTCTCAATCCTGGAGGTTCTGGTCACTTCCTGAGATATTATAATGCAGATGCAAACGGGCATAATCTGGTAAAGTATGCAAACGAGTTTGCCAACAACCAGAGACTTCTGTACAGAACACCTGCATCAAATACCGTGATTGCAGGCCTGGCAAATAACACTGCGTACTATATTGTCAATGCAAACACAGTTGGATTCCAACTATCTGATACTCGCGGCGGTGCGGCCAAGACTGTAAATGCTACAGCCGGTGCAGCAGAATCACATACATTCTCGACCGTTCCTGGATTCTTACCAGGAGATCGTCTGTATGTAAACAGTTCACCGGTTGTGAACGTTACGGTGCAATCAATCTATACCGTCGGAGCAAACGGATTTGTTCGTGTGTCTGGTAATACCGGTACACTTACAACAAATACTCTACACTCGTATTCGAATCCATACGCAAGCGCAAACGTTTCAAATATTGCGCTGTATCAAATCACCTCAACTGCAAAGGGTATTGTCAAGTCGGCAAACACATCAGTTGTTCGTGTGAAGAGACTTACATTCGAAAACACATTCCAAGAAGGATCGTTGCTGATTGGTGATGTTTCAGGTGTTTCTGCAAATGTGGTTGGTGTAGCACAAGATCTAGATGTTCTATATCCGATCGGACTTAATGCAGATATCGAAGCAAATGTTATTACAGCAAACGGACAGGTCACATCTCTTCAGGTTATCGATTCTGGTATCGGTTATTCGAATGGTGACGTACTACAATATACATCAGAAGATGGACTCAGAGCTGGGTCGATCAAGGTTGTAATTGACGGTCACGGGATTGGCAAGGGTTATTACAGAAGTACAAAGGGCTTCCTCTCAGAAGACATGTACGTACATGATGGCGATTACTATCAAGAATATTCTTATGAGATTCTTTCAAAGATCTCGGTTGATCGCTATGCCGATATGTTCAAGAAGGTAATGCACACAGCTGGCACGAAGTTCTTCGGGTCGGCGGTTATTGTTGAAGAAGACTCGGCAACAGTAGAACTTTCAGAGATTGCAACCGGTCAAGAAGTACAGTTTAACTCAGCCACAGATGTCAGCTCTGTGAATGAAACGATTGATACTGATATTACGCCAAATCCATTTGCGAATGGAGATATTGTAAGATATACTACAGCTGCAGCAAATACTGTTGTCCAGGGTCTAGCAAACAATACTAATTATTATATTGTTCAGACATCCGGAACTACAGTAAAGCTTGCAAGCACTGCGAATGGAACTCCTATAAATATAACAGCTAATACTACAGCAAGTGGAGCTGCAACATCAGGCCACTATTTGACAAAGACGATCGAGGAATAAATGTCAGTTACTCAGAAACTTGTAACAACAAATTTTAATGTAGAAAGCGCCGCAAGTTTTGTGAGCTCTTTTGCAAACAACGATTACTTTGTCTTTGCTGGTAAGCATACTCCATATCCTGGAAGTGATGCAAACCTAACTACACCGAATAATAGTTTGAAGTCAACAAACCTTGACGTCTATGATAACATGATCTTCGCCAAAAGAATTTCTTCCAGCGATGTGGTGCATGTTGTCAACAAATATCTTTGGACTTCAAATACTTTCTATTACAAGTATGATCATCGTGATGGTGATCTTTACGACAAGAGATTTTACACCGTTGTAGACGATAGCACAGAGTTTAATGTTTATAAGTGCCTATTCAATGCTAGTAATACTACAGTCAATGTAAATTCTACTGTTGCTCCTTCAACAAAAACCCTAGATCCAATTATTACCGGCGACGGTTATATTTGGAAGTACATGTATAGCATCTCAAAAACACAATATGAAAAGTTTGCAACTGGGAATTATATTCCGGTTGTTGCTAATACAACCGTACAGGATGGTGCAGTTGACGGAACGATTGAAGTAATTGATATTATTACTCGCGGCCGTGGTTATGACAACTATATCGAAAACGGTGTGTTTAGAACAACCGATCTTTCAGTCGGAGGATCGAGCGAAGTTTATGGTGCACCTGATGATGCCGAAGCTGAAGATGACTATTACCGTGGTTGTGTAATCAAGATTACCAACTCTTCTGTAGGAGCTGCAGGACAATATCGTCGAATTGTTGATTATCGTGGTGTTGGTGGCCAGAAGATCTTTACTTTAGACTCTGCATTTACGACAGCACCCGCTGCTGGTGACGAGTATGAAGTCTATCCGTATGTTTATGTTTGGGGTGATGGAACAGAAACTACTTCCGCTGAAGGAAGAGCTATTATAGATTCTACTGCCAATTCCATCGTAGAAATCGAAATGCTGAATGTTGGTGCTGGTTATCGCTATGGCGAATCATATGCTGGTAAAACACCAGATACTATTCCAGTTACGATTAATAGCGCTTTTATTGATCTTCCTGCTTCTATTGCAAATAATGCTAATTTCACGGCTGCAACACTTCAGCCGATTATTTCGCCAATCGGCGGGCATGGGGCTGATCCTCTTAAAGAACTTGGGGCAAGAAGAGTTTGCATCAGCACAAAATTTACAAATAGCGAAGGCGGAACTATTCCAGTTGAGAATGATTTCCGTCAAGTCGGAATTGTAAAGAATCCTTTATTCACAAATGTAGATATTATTTTAAGATCGGCAAACACCGTCGGTGGCAGCTTTACGATCGGCGAAACAGTACATCAATTCAAGCAATATAAGCTACACGGAAACGTATCAGTAACCGCATCAAATAGCACTATTAAGAAAACAGACCAGGGACGTATTTCATCAACTGTTACCATCACAAATGGCGGTACCGGATATAACAGTGCAGTTGATACAATTACTGTAAACAACACCGGCACAGGTGGATCTGGCTTTGCTGCGACCTTTGCTAATAATGGATCAGGTGTAATCACTTCGGTTACAGTAACCAATCAAGGTAATAATTATGTTACGGTTCCAACACTTTCGATTAGTACAGCTACCGGTTCGAATGGTCAACTTGCGGTTGCACTAGCAAATCCGCAGACTCCGACATTTAAAGACAATTTTGCTGTTGGGGATTATGTTTTAGTAACTAACGGAAGCAATAACTATCTTTCGACTGTTGCAAGTGTACCTTACGATTATCAGATTACTGCATCTACCAATTCTACATTTACAGCCGACAACTGCGAAATTTCAGCTCTTGTTCTAGAGGCATCCGGAACAGTTACTTCGACAAGTGCCGGGCAAATTACACTTTCAAATGTTTCAGGGGTGTTTACAGAAGAATCAAAGATCATTGGTCTTACTTCGAATACGACTAGCATTATCCAGACAACTGCTCTTGCCGGTCAAGCTGCTATTCAAGTCAATGATAAAACTGCAGGATCTTTTGATACGGCAGTTCAACTGTCAAGACTTGTTGGCAACTTCCCTTCAGGTGGTACAGACTTTATTTCTGATGAAACCATTCAACAGAATAGCCTAGTAGAATATGCTAAGCCACGTGGCGCTTTCCACTCTATCAGTCTTGGCGGCGGTGTTGATGACGATGTCATGTATATCAGTAATAAATTTGGAATCTATAATCTAGACCCGGCTGGAGTAAGAAATATCGTTGGTGCAACTTCTGGCGCTACCCTTCAGAATTTGAGTAATAAATATCCTGGAGACTTTGTTGTTGGCAGCGGTCAAGTTCTATATATTGAAAATCTAGATCCGATTACTCGAAGCGGCAACAAATCAGAAATAATTAAGATAATTTTGGAGTTCTAAATAAATGGCTCTGCAGACAGACCTAAACGTATTTCCATATTACGACGACTACGACCCGAACAAGAATTTCTATCGTGTTCTTTTTCGCCCGGGCGTGGCCGTTCAGGCACGTGAGCTAAATCAGCTACAGACTATTCTGCAGAATCAAATCGAACGATTTGGCGACAATATTTTCAAGCGTGGTACAATCATTGAGGGTTGTAACATTGTTCGCCATCCAGTGCTGCCATTCGTCAAGATCAAAGACACCGAAACTGACGGAACACAAATTGCTGTTACTGCATACGAAGGTATGTCCGTTCGTAACAGTTCAAACGTAACCGGTTATATTGTCAAGACGGTTGCCGGGTTCGAATCGCGCGCACCTGATCTTAATACTCTCTATGTCAAGTACAATTCGTCGGGTTCTGATTCGAATACTTCGACATTTGCTGCCGGCGATACACTCACTGTATTCAGCCCACTTTATCCAATCTTTAAGACACGCGTAACCAACGGGTCATCGCTATTTAGTAATAATGATGGAGTTGTGTTCGTTTCGGCTCTTGCTGTACAGAACTCGACCGGGGGCGCAACATTCCCTGCCGCGGCATTCGTAGCAGGTCAAGTAATTCAGAACGGTGTTGCCAACATACAGATTATTGAAGCAAATACCACAGCAAATACTCAAGCTCTTATTCTTAAGGTGAAGCCGCTTGCTGCTGACCTTCTGACTGCAAACACGACAAAGTGGCGCTTCGGTGCTGGTGAAACTATTCGTAATGCAACAACTGCAAATACTGCAAACGTTGTAGCCGTGATTGGTTCAGGTGCTGCTGGTTCTCTTGTAACAGACTCTCTCGGTAAGATTACTTCTATCTCTATTACCGGCCAAGGCGGTGGATACTATGTTGCTCCACACGTAACTGTTATGAAGCAGACTACATCTTCGCTTTCAGCAACTGAAATTGCGGATCTCGATGTCACCGCTCTTAACTATATGGCCGATGTGACTGTTGCTAACTCGTCGCTGACACCAGTCGGAACCGGTTATGGTGTAACGGTCGATGAAGGTACCATTTATCAGAAGGGCTTCTTCTCACGCGTTTCATCACAGCTCGTTGTTGTAAGTAAGTACTCGAACACAGACTTTGATAAGTCGGTTGGATTCTACACTGCAGAAGACATCATCGACAGCAACGAAGATACTTCTCTTCTAGACAATGCTACTGGCACATACAACTACGCTGCTCCTGGCGCAGACCGTCTGAAGTTGACTCCAGAACTTCGCGTTCTTGACAAAGAAGAAGCTGATGCAAATACAGACTTCCTTCCTGTCATCGAGTTCGCTGATGGTCGTCCATACAAGCAAACACAGAGCACTGTTTATAATGTTATCGGTAACGAGATTGCTAAGAGAACATATGAGGAGTCTGGTAACTATGTTCTAGACCAGTTTATTCTTTCTACTCGCGATTCTTCTACATTCTCTGAAACACCATCTGTCTTCAAGATCAACGTTGATCCAGGTAAAGCCTACATCAATGGTTTCCGTGTAGAGACAGAACACTACAGAGCAAATGTCGCCAAGGGTATTGCAACCGCAACCAATAATTCGGCTAAGATTCGTCTTGGATACGGAAACTTTGTTCGCGTAAATCAACTGGCTGGTAACTTTGCTTTCAACCTCGGAGCTCAGATCGATCTCCAGAGCGCAGCTGCTACTTATGTTACATCGAATGCCGGCAACACAATCACAGCCGCTGGTACTAAAATCGGCGAAGCTCGCATTCGTTCAATAACTCTTGAATCTGGTGAACCAGGTTCTGCCAATGCCGTGTACAGGCTGTATCTATTTGATATCGTCATGAGCAGCGGCAAGAACTTCGGTGCTGTACGTTCTGTTTATTACGGTGGAACAAACAGAGGTGTTGCAGATATTGTTCTTGGTGCATCTGGTGCAGCAGTGCTAGAAGATGCCGGAGCCAGTGCTCTTCTTTATAGCTCTGTTCCTGCTATGAAGTCAGCATCAAATATCTCCTACACATATCGTACAATTAACGAATCAGAAACTGCAAACACGACAGGATACATTGAACTAAATCTTGGTACCGGTGAAAACTTCCCTTATACTGGTGCACTAGGCACTACTGCTAAGAGAGAACTTCTTGTTATACCGAAAGCCAACTATCAGGCTTCTGCTGCGGCAACAGGAACAATTTCAATCGGCGCTGGATCTACTTCAAATACAATCGTTGCTGGTGCTGGTGGTACAAACTTCTTGAATGTATTTAGTGCCGGCGACTTTGTCAAGTTCGCAAATAGCACCGGCGGTACAACTGTAATTAGTCAGGTTGCTCAGGTGACTGGCGCGTCGTCGATGATTCTTACAGCTGGTCCAGGGCAAACATACAGTGGTGGTACAGCGACTCTATATTTCCCAGCCAATGTTCCTATTTCACTAACAAACAAAGCATCGCGCTGGGCGAACGTAAGCGTTTCGAACAGCCAAGTCATGACTATCTACCTTGCAAACAATATTGCAAACTCGACAGGTAGCTCGTCATCTGCTAACGTAATGGTGATCTACAACGCTACGCGAAACAATGTAAGCTCGGCTGTAAAAACATCAAACCGCTCAGTTCACACCCGCCTCGTGTGCTCTAACAATGCTGGTGGTGTGCGTGGACCATGGGCTCTTGGTCTATCTGATGCTTTCCGTCTCAGAAAAGTATATCAAGCCAACGGTGCTTCTACTGCAAAGACGTTCAATGCCAATACCGGTGTTTTAAACTCCGGCACTGCAAACGCATTTATTCAGATTTCCAACAATCCATTTGCTAATGGAGATTCACTTGTTTACGCGGACAATGCTACAACAATTACAGGACTATCTGACGGCGGAACATACTATGCTGTATATGCCAATAGTAGCGGTATGGCTCTTGCTTCTACTCGTGGTGGAGCCAATCTAACTCTTACCGCGACAGGAACATCTGAGAACCATACGCTCACCGGCCGCGCGATCTTCTTTACCGGAAACACGTATGGAGTGCTGGATGTCACAAATGATTTCTATATTGACACAAACCAGAAAGAAGACTATTTAGATACTTCTTATCTGTACAGAAAGCCACGTGCAACTGCTCTGTCGACAAATGACGTTCTACTTGTTCAATATGACGTCTTCACCGGTGGTGACGCTAGCGTAAAAACAATCAGCTCTTATCCAATTGATGATAGCCTTGGGTTTACTGCTCTTACTGCGTCGGCTAATGTCCATACAATGGAAATCCCAGAGATCCTGGGAACAAGCGGAATCTATTATGATCTTCGTGATCAGTATGACTTCCGTCCTCGTTCAGCTAATACAATCAACTTGATCACAGACATCTCTTCTGTTGCCGCAGGAGCAAATGCTGCTTCTATTATCAACCCAACAGAACCAAGTGCTGCAAACCGTTTCACTGCTTCTGAGAAGTATTTCCCCGCACCTGATACTGATCTGACAGCAAATATCGAATACTATCTTGGTAGATCGGATCGTGTTGTTGTTGATAGCAACGGCGACTTTGTTGTTCGTACCGGCAAGAATGGATTCCAGAATGAGATTCCACCCGAGCCACAGAACAGCTTGACTCTTCAGGTTCTAAGCATCCCACCGTATCCTTCACTTCCACAGTCACTGTCGGAAGACATGGCGAAGATCATTGATACGAAGGTTGCTAATGAATCGTTCGGAAGAAGAGTAAAGAATTATTCTGTTACTACTCTGATTAGTGCTACAGACCGCTCGCGTATCCAAGTCAAGGGATACAAGATGTCTGATATTGCTTCTCTCGAGAAGCGTATTAAGGATCTGGAATACTACGTATCGTTTACTCTAGCAGAGGCACTGGCTAAGGCAAGATTTATTCCTTCGTCGCTTGATGCTCTGACCGACCGTTTCCGTTTCGGATTCTTTGTTGATCCATTCACCGACTACAATTATTCTGATCTTGGAAACCCAGAGTTCTATGCTACAATCAAGGACGATCAACTTGGTCCAAGACTGTCTGAACTCAATCTTGAATTCAAGCCGCAGGATAACTCGGTAGGTGTTGTAACGCTTCCATACAACGAATTCACTATTGTATCACAGAATGATGCAACTGATGGTTCGGTCGAAGGACCTGTTGAGGTTACCGTTGTTACTCAAACCACTTCGATTGCTCTCCAGTCTCAACGCAGCACATCAAAGAGCGATAGCGGAACGGTATACGAAGAGTTCTTCTATACATTCAGTAGTCTGGCTGGACCGGTTGAGTTCTATATCAACGGCCGCGATAACAACCTGGCTCTGGAAGTGTTCCAATCTCAGACACCTGGCGGTGAATATGTAACCACATATACTTCGGCAGCCGCTCTTCCTCTTACAAATGCTGATATCTCGGCTAAGGGTCTAAGCGTCCTGAATGATGGAAGAAAGATTGAACACCCAGGTTCTATGGAACGTAAGTCTTATGGTCCTGTTGGTGGTTGGATCGAAGATCACTTCAAGCTTCTTTGGACACACAATCCAAATGATGGTCAGTACTATAAGTTTAGAATCTATAAAGGCAAGTTCGACAGTGGTCTCTTCCAGAGTGCCAAGGCAGGAACCTTTGGTTACAAACTATACTACCCATCGGATGTTGTAACTCGCGAAACACGTATTGTACCAAATCCAGCCAATTTCGGTTATACTGGTGTGGTACATAACGTTTCTCCATCAGAGTTTACAATTTCTCTATCGACACAATATGTCTATGGCGATTTCTTCGGTTCGATTCCAACCGGAGAATATATCTCTGATGCTCAAAAGTTCTCGATTGCAATCACTGGTCTAAAACCAAATACATATCACAAGTTTGTATTTGACGGCGAGGATCAGACCTCGAAGTGCTCGCAGTCAAGAACATCCACAACAAATACAAGTGGACTTCTGACTGACGCAAATGGTACGCTCACCTTTGATTTCTACTTTGATGCTGGAATCAATGAAGCTACCAGTGATCTTGAGCAACAAAACAAACTGGCAGCAGCAAAGGCTGGGATTAAGGTCTTCACCGTCCAGTCATATGATGGCAACTCGAAGACAACAGGTTCTATTGGTCTAAAGTATTACACAAGCCTTCCATATGGTTACGCCGATCCGGTTGGTCTAAATACTTCGCAGACTGCTACAATGGCTTCCACTGTTGAATCGCCGACTGTTACAACAGAAATTCCAGTTGGATTTACTTCACAGTATATCAATGATGCAATGGATAGAAATAATGTTCGATTCATTGACTGGAATGGTCTTAACGAGCAGCTTTACTAATAATAAATAAAGAAAAGACTAAGAGGAATTAATGTCGACATTTGACTATATTCAAACATTCTATGTAAATCCTGATACGGTTGCAAATGCGACTGAAATCATGTTGACTTCCGTAGATCTGTTCTTTAAAGCAAAGCCTGCAGAAAATGCTAATGTCAGTGGTACAACAAAGCCCGGCATTAACGTTTGGATTTGTGAAGTAGAAAACGGCGATCCAAACCCAAATCTTTCGCTAGTTAATTCTGTCAAGGCGATTGATTACGATTCTGTCAATATCAGCAGTGATGCACAAACACCAACTGTTGTTGGCTTTTCAAATCCCGTTTTAATCAAAACAGACAGATATTACGGGATTGTAATCAAGTATAACGATCCTGCTTATGACATTTGGACGAATGTTCAAGGTGATAGACTGATCGGATCAGGCGGAGTTACTAATACCGCTTCGCCAGGTTCACAATCACGTTTTGATGGCTTCCTTTATAAGGCGACTAACTCAAATAGTTATGACAAGTTCAGCAACAAAGATCTGAAGTTCAAAGTAAAAGTAGCTCAGTTTATTTCGAACACTGTCACAGTACCTCTTGTAAACAAAGACTATGAGTTCTTTACCATCGACTCTACTTCATCTGGAGCATTTATCGGCGGTGAATGGTGTTATCAGAATGTTGCAAATGCCACCGGTACTGTTACGGTGTCTTCTGCATCGAATACGATTGTAGGATCTGGTACAACTCTCACCGGATATAATATCGAAGACAAGCTTGTTGTTTCAAACGGAACAGTGAGCGATGTTCTTACAATTACAAATGTGATTAATGCTACTGCCATGACTGTTGATAGATTCCCAAGCTTTAGTGCTTCCGGAATCGGATTCAAGGTTCCACCGATCGGTGTAGTATACTTCACAGACTATACAAAGAATAAAGTGTATCTTGTAGATTCCTCTGCAAACAGTTCTGTCAAGTTTGCAACCGGAACCAGAATTATTGGGGCAAGATCCGGTGCTTCTGCAAATGTAACTTCAATCGATCGTTTCCAGGTTGATAACTTTAAGCCAACATTTCTGATTGGTAATCCAACCACTTCAGATTATTCGATGGTTTACAATATTGCTAACTCATCGAATGCAATGCCAGCCACTACAAATAATCTTGAATTACTGAAGTTCAACAACGCAGTGAGAGAATCTTATATTCTTTCGAGATCGTTAGAAGTTGATAACATCAATCTGTATGGCGCAACAAGAAAATCTGCGGTTGTCAACGTTACATTTAATGTGGCCGTAACCGAAGCAAATCGATTCTCTGTTCCTTATCTGAAGACCAATGAACTTGATTTCTTCTTCTATCAGAATGATATTAACAATACCTATACAGAAACTCGTGGAAGTATTACGGACTACGACACCGAAGTTGATCGCAACGGTCTTGCAAAATCAAAGTATATCTCGAAGAAGATCTCGTTTGGTGAAGGCAGATACGCAGAAGACGTAGTTGTCTATCTTGCAGGATATCGTCCAGCCGGTACACAAATCAAGGTGTATGCAAAGCTGCACAACGCTGCTGACAAGGAAGCGTTCGATGATAAAGCCTGGACACCGTTAGAACTCAAGAACAACACCGATCGATTCAGTACAGAAGATCCAAAGGATCTGTGGGAATATACCTACGGTCTTCCACAATATCCAGAAGTTCATACCGCTCTATCTGGTACTTTCCTAACGACTCTCAGCAGCAACTCGATTGCTACCTCTACTGATCAATCTTCTATTGTTTCTACTGGTGATTTAGTTCGTGTGTATAGTGTTCTTACACCTGAGAATCATGAAGTATTCCCAGTGTCGAGTGCAAACTCTACTGCTATTACTCTCTTCAAGCCAATATCAAACACTAATATTGTTGGCGATGTTGGTGTTCAAAAGCTGAAGTACAAGAATGTTGCATGGAATAATATTGCCAATGACAACGTAGCAAGATATGTTACTTCATCATATACAGAATTTGATACGTACAATACTATGCAGATTAAGGTTGTTCTACTTTCTGAAAATACACATACTGTACCAAAGGTAGAACAAATCCAAGTAATTGGGGTATCTGCATAATGTTAGCAAAAACAAATCATCATGGTTATGTAAAAGATACCGATACCGGTGTCATCATAAATAACGATGAAGAAGAATATAAAAAGTTCTTGGCAACACGAGAATCTATTAAAAGAAACAACAATCTGTGCAAGAGAATAGATGAAGTTGAAAACGATCTTCGTGATATCAAAGAACTTTTACTACAGTTAGTACATAGGAATAATTAATGGCAAGACAAGTAGCTAACGTAGACATTATTACTGATAGTTTTGAAGTTTGGTTGCTTCAGACCAACGAACTGCTGCATGCCTTTTCACGTGAAATCATCACGGCCAATACCACATATGCTAACACTGGCAACTCGACGATTAGCCGTACCTCTCAACTATGGGGTACCTTTGGTGCTAATAATCTTGTAGTAACAGATGCTCTTCGTGGCGGTAATGTCAACGGTCTTTCTGCCAACCTGGTAATTACCACAAATGCTACTGCTTACGTTGCTGCCGATGCTGGCATCCGTGTGCTAGCAGGCAACAGCACTTCGAACAGTTTCCTCAGTCCAGTTGGCGTTCACTTAGGTCTTGGTACTGCTAATACTGTCGTTAACAGCATAGCTATTATAACACAATCCAACAATGTTGTAAACACAAATATTAGCCCAACGCGCATTCAAATTGCAAATAGTACGTCAACTGCAAACATGACACCGACTGCTTTCAGCACCGGCCTGTTTGTTGGTAATACTACTGCGATGGCTATTGGTGCAAATGTATATGCCAATGCTACTTCTGTATATGTCGGTAACTCTACACTGAATAGTACATTCGGAAATGGAACATGGTCGGGTACTGCTAACCTTGCAATTACTCCTACCGGTTATCTTACAGTTACTGGCGCTGCTAACGTTACAAGTAATGCTAATTTTGCAAATACAGTTACGGTCACTGGAGCAACAACTCTCTCGAATACTCTTGCAGTCACAGGAAATGTAACGCTTTCAAATACTCTTGCTGTTACAGGCGCTGCAACTCTTTCTAGCACTCTTGGTGTGACTGGAGCGACAACACTCTCGAATACATTGACCGTATCTGGACTTGCAAACGCCGCAGCCGGATTAAATACCACGACAGCAAATGCTTCTGTGGCCGTGAATGTTGGAGCAAACGTCAATTTAACAACAACCGCTGTAAATGTTGGCAACTCAACAGTTAATACTGCAATTACTGCTACAGCAATTGACACCGATGGAACTCTAGCGGTTCTCGGTGCTACTACTCTTTCAAATACGCTTTCAGTCACCGGCCTGACTACTGCTTCCGGTAATTTAAATACACCAACAGCAAATGCTTCTGTGGCCGTGAATGTTGGTGCCAATGTTAACTTGTCGACAACATCTATAAATGTTGGCAACTCGACTGTTAATACGTCTATTACTGCTACAGCAATTGACACCGATGGAACTCTAGCGGTTCTCGGTGCTACTACTTTGTCAAACACTCTTAATGTGACTGGACTGGCATCTCTGAATGGTGCGCTAAATACTACAACAGCAAATGCTTCTGTGGCCGTGAATGTTGGTGCAAACGTTAATCTTACTACGTCTAGATTTAACGTTGGTAACTCAACGGTTAATACATTCATTACATCCACTGCTATTGAAACAGACGGCACGCTCACAGTTCTTGGAGCAACATCACTAGCAAATACGCTTGGTGTGACTGGAGCTGCTACGCTTTCAAATACTCTTGGTGTATCTGGAGCTACGACCCTTTCTAGCACTCTTGGTGTGACTGGAGCTGCAACGCTTTCGAATACAATTGCAGTAACCGGTGCAGCTACGCTTTCGAATACATTGAACGTAACTGGTCTATCAACACTAGGTCTTCTGAATGCGACAACTGCTAACGTAACTACACTGAATGTCGGTGCTAATGTTAATCTGTCGACGACACGAATCAATGTTGGCAATTCGACTGTTAATACATTCATTACTTCGACTGCAATTGAAACTGATGGTACGCTCACAGTTCTTGGTGCAACATCATTAGCGAATACTCTTGCAGTTACTGGCGCAACAACACTTTCGAACACGATTACAGTTACCGGTGCGGCTAACGTACTTAGCACCTTTGGTGTTGGCGGTGCCACATCTCTGGCTGGATCTCTTACCGTTGGCGGTGTTACTACACTTCAAAACGAATATGTAATCGACGTGGCAGCAAATGCTGACATTGGTTCTACTGTTGGTCCTGTACTTGTTTACAGATTCCCGAAAGCAACGTATGCTTCGGCCAAGTTTGAAGTCCAGGTAAAGAATGGTAATACACAACTTTCAGAACTAGTTCTAGCTCATGATGGCGGACTCAATGCCTTTGTGACTGTGTATGGTACTGTTGCTTCAAACGGTGGCGCTTCTCCACTCGGAACATTTACTGCAAATACTGATACTGCGAATGTGAATCTCTATCTCGTTCAGACTGTTGCAAACTCGGCCGTGAAGGTCGTAGCTCATCTAATTAAGTAAGGTTGACATGGCAAATACGACTTTTAAAGTAGACAATGGACTTTTAGTAAACGAAGATGCGCTGTTTACGGCGAACGCAACTGTAAATGGTCATGCTGTTGTTAATCAGACTCTTTCGGTGAATGGACCT
>Ga0315900_10001917_pt1 | contig 32728 bp, 21 predicted proteins | sample LakEriMetagenome_FD_203521 | JGI IMG/M metagenome (GOLD analysis project Ga0315900, IMG submission 203521) | Freshwater fungal communities from buoy surface, Lake Erie, Ohio, United States - Buoy 12 MA114 | ecosystem: Environmental > Aquatic > Freshwater > Lake > Lake biofilm | place: USA: Lake...
CCACGGGAGGCGGTGTGACCTACAGTTGGTCCTCCGTAACGGGTGGGCCTATTTTAGGACCAACGAGTCAGATCAATGCAAGTGTAAATACTCCTGGAACGTATCAGTTACGTGTATGTCGGATTGGAAATGGGGTTATCTGCTGTGACTCTACTACGGTAGATGTGATGGCCTCCACGGATGCGCCAGATGCACCTTCTGCGATTTTAGGTCCTGATACCCTTTGCCAAGGTCAGACGGTTTCCTATACCATCCAGCCGGTGGCTGGAGCGACTAGTTATACTTGGTCTTTCCCGTCTGGGGTGACGCTTAATTCAGGAGGCGTGGGTTTAGTGGCTAATGTTACCTGGGACACTATAGCAGGTGGTTTGATTTGTGTCACGGCCAACAATGCCTGTGGTCCTAGCGAACCTACCTGTTTAAATGTACAAATCAATAGTGCAGCCTCTGGGGTAGTGCCTCTGGGGCCTGCGTTGGTCTGTGTAGGAGATACTGTGGTATATTTTGTCAATACATCGGCGAGTGCTTCCCCTGCCAACCTTAATTGGATCATACCATCTCAGGCTGTATTGTTAGCTGGGCAAGGAACAGACAGTATTCAATTGGTTTGGATTGCTCCTGGGCCGGATACAATTTGTGTAACGAATACCAATTCTTGCGGAGTAAGTGCACCACAATGTTTACCTGTCCAGGTAGGGATCGTCTTAACGATGCCGACCATTTTTGGAGATAGCCTACTTTGTGCGGGAGACACAGGGGTTTACACTATTCAACCGGTAAATGGAGCAACAGGATATAATTGGCAGGTGCCGATGGGAGGGACAATTGTTTCGACACCTGATTCTACTACGATAACGGTCCATTGGACGGCGGCGCCTGGGGGAATGGTACAAGTTGTACCCCTTGGGGCATGTGGAACTGTTCCTAATGCGGTTTTCCCAGTGGTTATCCTGGAGGTTCCTGTAGCGAACGCAGGGCTGGATCAGGTGGTTTGCGGAACTGTCGCTAATGTAACAGCAAGTGGAACACCGGGAAGTTGGTCAATGATTAGCGGGCCTGGAACCATTTTATTTTCAGATTCAACTTCGGCTAACACGGTAGCAACTGCGAGCAGCCCTGGGTCTTACGTTTTGCGTTGGACTGCCAATAATGGAGGGTGCATGGATCTAGATGAGGTTGAAATTATTTTTAATCCGATTCCTCAAATTGGAAACTACACGGCGCTTTGTGACAATGCAAATGAGTTTTACACTGTTTCTTTCCCGATTCTTGGTGGGACGGCTCCCTTTACGGTGGCCGGGGGAAGCATCACAAACGGACAATTTACTTCCGATCCAATTCTGAGTGGGCAGGCCTTTTCGTTTATGGTAACGGATAGTAACGGTTGCGTTAGTACGACCTTACAAGGTAGCGTGAACTGCAACTGCACTACGAACGCGGGTTCGATGAGTGGTAGTCCACTTAAAGCATGTAAAGGAATGACAGTTCTTGCCACGTCTATTTCTGCGCCTGTGTTAGATGGGAATGATATAGGAATATTTGTTTTACATGAGGGGTCAGGGGCTACGATTGTGAATCCAATTGCTTCCAACTCCACAGGAGAATTTGGCTATCAGCCCGGGATGGTATTCGGCCAGACTTATTACATATCTTATGTGGTAGGAAATAATGTCAATGGGATGCCAGATCCCGCAGATCCGTGCCTCTCTGTCGCTCCTGGTCAGCCTGTTCAATTTTTTGATTATCCCATCGCAAATGCGGGCCTTGATTTATCTACCTGTACCACTTCTCTTTCGCTACAAGCCACGGGTATAGGTACTTGGTCGGTTGTTTCGGGCCCCGGTGTACTTCAGCTCAGTTCGACTTCAAGTCCAACCTCAACGGTACAGGCGAGTGTTCCTGGAGTCTACACGTTAAGTTGGTTAGTTGTGGAAAATATGTGTTCCTCCTCTGATACGGTGGAGCTAACCTTTAATACTCCTCCAAGTACTACCAATCTTCTGCGTGATTGTGATCCAACGGGCCAATTTTATACGGTGTCTTTTGAGGTGACTGGAGGAAGTGGACCGTACTCGGTCAATGGAGTAGCGCTAACTGGATCCTTATTTGTTAGTACTCCTATTCCTACCGGTGATAGTTACACTTACGAAGTGATAGATGCTGCCGGATGTAAAGCACAATTAGTGACGGGAAGTTTTGCCTGCAACTGTACGACTCTGTCAGGAATTTTATCCAGCCAGCTTATTCAAGTTTGTGGGACTGAACCCGCGGAGGCGGAAGTAACTATTCCGGCCATTTTGGATCCGAATGATGTGGTTGCTTATGTGCTGCATACCGGATCGGGTGCAGCCCTAGGTACAGTACTTGCGCAGAATTCGACAGGGGTATTTACGTATCAGTCTGGTATGGTATACGGACAGGTGTACTATATTTCTCAAGTAGTTGGGAACAGCTTGTTAGGCCTGCCTAATCCGCTGGATCCCTGTTTTAAGGTGTCGATAGGGCAGCCAGTACAATTTTGGGAGCAGCCTGTTGCGGAGGCAGGTAATAACAGTGCACTTTGTGGCAATGAGACGGTGCTGATGGCTTCGCCTAGCTCCTTTAGTGGTCAGTGGTCAGTTGGCGCAGGGCCTGGGTTTGCCAGTATTGCAAGTTCAAATTCCAGTGTTTCCGCGGTTTCGGTTACTGCATCAGGTGTGTACACCTTTTATTGGGAAACGGTTAACGCTGTTTGTTCTGCCGTTGACAGTGTACAAAATCAGTTTAATCCTGTGCCAACAGCGCAGGTTTTAAGTGAGCAGTGTAACAACACGGCAACGCAGTACAGTGTAGAGCTATTAATTAGTGGAGGGACTATTCCTTATACAGTTACTGGGTTGCCTGGGGCGTTGAATGGGAATGTTTTTACATCCGCGGGCGTAACCAGTTCAGTGGGATATAGCTTGACAGTGACGGATGGAAACGGCTGTACTTTTGGTCCGATAGCCGGGATAAAAAGCTGTGATTGTATTACCTATTCAGGCACGATGGATTTGACCCCTCTTACTTTCTGTGCAGATGTGCCGGCGGTGGTGACTTATAACAATGATGGGCAGCTGGATGGGAATGACTTATTGCGCTATGTTCTACATACGGGTATGGGTACCAGCCTAGGTCAAGTGATTGCAGTTTCCTCTATACCGGAATTTACTTTTTCTGCAGGGATGCAGTACGGTCAAGTTTACTACTTGTCTGCTGTGGTGGGTAATGGTCTTAATGGGCAGGTGGACATAACGGACCCTTGTCTTTCTGTTTCGCAGGGTACTCCGGTTCAGTGGAAGCCATTGCCTACCGCTAGTGTAGCTGGTTCGACGGCTATTTGTCTTGGGGATGCTGCGCAATTAACCTTCAGTGGTGCGGGGGTTTATCCGCTGACATTGAGCTGGCAGAGCCAGTCTGGTGTTGTTCAGACGACGGTGGTTACGGGTCCTGGGGTACAGACGATTCCTGTGATGCCGACGGAGACGACCACCTTCACGTTGATTGGGGTATCGGATGGTTCATTACCTACTTGTCAGGTGGACCTTAATGAAGCGGTAACGATAGTTGTTAACTATATTACAGCGGATGCGGGTACTGCATTGCCGGATACAGAGGTTTGTTTTGGCCAGGATACCTTGATTGACCTATTTACCTTACTGGAGGGTGAAACACCTGGAGGGATTTGGACTGAGCTATCATCTATTCCTTCTACTGGAACAGCCTTCAATGCTGCTTTGGGGACTTTTTCCACTGGGCAGCAGGTAACGGGTGTTTACCGGTTCCGGTACAGTGTAAGTTCTGCAGCTCCCTGTCCGGGGGATGCCGTGGAAGTAGCTGTGCTTATACGTCCAGCACCAACGGCAGATGCGGGAGTGAATCAGGAGCTAAGCTGTGTAGAGACGGCAGTGTTGCTTGGCGGTATTGGAACTTCTACAGGTGATCAATACAATTGGAATATGAACGGTATGGCCCTTCCGGGTGCTTCCGAGTCGACCTTACAAGTGGAGGCGGCTGGCGTTTATCAACTAATTGTGAGAAATGCATTTGGCTGTACAGCGATTGACGAGGTGGATGTGATTCAAAATGCAGAAAGACCGATAGTGGAGTCGGTAATATCGCGAGATATACGTTGCTACGGCCTTGGGGATGGTGGAATTGTGATAGAGGCGATAACAGGAGGTTTGCCACCTTATTTAAGTTCATTGAACGGAGGGGCATTTATTGCGACGCAGCAGTACAGTAATTTGAAAGCAGGAGCCTATGAGTTGGTCGTGATCGACTCAAAAGGTTGTATATCTGATTTGGTGATGGTGAATGTAGAGGAGCCCTTGCCTTTGGAAGTGAATTTAGGACCGGATGTATTTCTCAGCCTAGGGGATTCCCTTTCAGTGGCAGCGACTGTAAGTCCCGGGGATGCGGTTTTGAATTTAATTGAATGGGATCCGCTGTTTGATCCAACAGGTGCAGGCACCTTATTGCAAGGTTGGAGTCCGACGCGTCCCTCATCGATTGATATTTTGATTCGCGACACAATGGGTTGTACTGCACAAGACCGGTTGTTAATTTTTGTGGATACCAGGAGGCATGTTTACGTACCAAATATTTTTGATCCGTTGAGCAGCGAATCGGGTATTGTTACTGTCTATGGAGGAAATGATGTTGCTCGTGTGGAGTCGTTTCAGATTTTTGATCGTTGGGGGGACTTAGTATTTGAGCAAAAGGACTTTTTACCGAGTGATGAGAGCAAGGGTTGGGATGGTCGATTTGGTTCAAAATTGGCGGAACCGGCGGTTTATGTCTGGAAAGCGGTTGTTTTATTTAAGGATGGGTTTAAGGAGTTGTTTTCTGGGGATGTTACGTTGTTGAGGTGATAAGTATTTGTTTTTTAAATAGTTACATATTTTATGTTGAATAATTTTTAAATATATTATCTATTCGATTAAAAAATATTTCCTTAAACTTAGCAATGTGTTTTCGGATAACAGCAAAAATTCTTTTTTTTGCACCGTTCAAATTTGCATTCATGGAAGTGAGGGATTTGTCCCTCGTGTTTGTTTTTCTTTTTTTTAATACCTACTAGGCCGTAAAAAGGTCCTAACCTTTTCTTGTATTGCTAAAACTACGAATTTTTATGTCAAAAAAATTACTTCTCTTTCTTTCCTTTTTGACGTACTGTTGGGTTGCACAAGCCCAAGTGCCGATTCCTGAACCGTGTGAGCCGCCCGGCACGACTGTTCCTGCGGAGAACTGTCCATCTGCTTGTATCAACTGTAATTTCGTAGGCTACATGGGTAATTCTGGTGGTTGGGGTGGAGACCCTCAGCCACAGGGATGGTGCAGTAACATTCAAAATGACCAGTGGTTAGGCTTTATTGCGGGTGCTGCGGGTGCTACCTTTACCATTACCCCCTCCAACTGTGCGCAGGGGCAGGGATTACAAGCTGCGGTATATCCCGCGGGCTGTAATGATGGTCCTTTGGAATGTAATCCTGGCTGTCCTACTTGTGGTAACACGCCAACTTCGTTCACAGTGACGAACATGATTCCTGGAGCAAACTATTACTTGATTATCGATGGTTATTCCGCGGACGATTGTGATTTTACGATTAGTGTAATTCCTCCGATAGCCGTTCAGGCTCCGCAGGTGGGATTAGTTTCTCCTATTAGTGGCCCTGCAACTGGGTGTCCAGGTGGATCTGCTACTTACCAAGTAAGTAACGTGAATGGTGCTGGTTTTTATACTTGGAGCAGTCCTACACCTGGAGTATTATTCAACGGCATTGAAGGCCCTGTTACTTTTGAGGCGCCCGGTGGGCGTACGGTAGTGGTTACATATCCTCCGGGGGTGACTGGAAATATTACCATTTGTGTAGAGCCTTCTAACTCTTGTTATACAGGTTCACAGCGTTGTAGAACGATTAATATTCAGAATTTGCCACCCACGGTATTGCCTAAAGCGGTGATTTGTTTTGAAGATACTCCTTATATGTTGCCTTGGGGAGACGAGGTGAACGTGAGTGGTACCTATGCTACGACCTTAACTTCCTTCCAGGGATGTGACAGTATTGTTCGTCAGCAAGTGCAGGTGCTGCCACAAAAGGTAACCAATTTGACTCGTTTCGTTTGTAAAAACACCTGTGTAACTATTTGTGGCGCGGAGTATTGCGATCAGGGTACACATAATGAGACTTGTGAATCTTATCAAGGGTGTGACAGTACGGTCAATTTAATATTGAATGTATTGGATCCTATTGCCCAGATTATTGCTACTGATACGGTGCTTTCCTGCGCAAATGTGAGTATTCTCTTAAATTCAGCCGCTTCTCCCAACTTCCCGGGAGCAAGTATTAAGGTATGGAAGAACTTGTCAACAGGTGCTACTCAGGGCGGACCTACTTACACGGTAACTACTCCGGGATTATATACCTTGACAACTACGATGAGTGCTGGTGGTATTCAGTGTTCACAAACTGACACCATACAAATAACTGGTAATACCATACCCCCCGTTGCAACGGGGGTGAACGGAATTATTGGATGCGGATCGGGACCTGCACAGATTAGTGTCAATACTAATGGTCCTGTAACGGCTTATAGTTGGTCTGGTCCCAATGGCTTTTCCTCAGGGGTGCAATCACCTTTGGTGAATGCTGGGGGTACTTATACCGTCACTGTGACAAGCGGACTAAATGGTTGTACCTCGACCGCGACTGCGGAAGTAGTTGGAAATACAGACCCTCCAGTTGTTGCGGCTACCGGAGCAGTACTTACGTGCTCTAATCCAACGCCACAAATTTCTGCCACTTCCAACACTCCCTCTTCATACGTTTGGTCGAATGGAATTAGCGCGGCTAATACGAATGTGAACGCAGCAGGGATTTATGTAGTTACCGTTACGGGAACTGCGAATAACTGTACTGCTACCGCGACGGTTCAAGTTACGGAAGACACAGCTCTTCCGGGTGCCTCTTCTTCTGTGAGTGGCCCAATTGGATGTTTGTCTCCTGAAGTAAACCTGAATGCTATTTCTCCTGCCAACTCCCCAACGTATGCTTGGTCGGGTCCAGGCTTAGTTGGTAACGGTCAATCACCAATGGCTAACTTAGCTGGAGTGTATGTCGTTACCGTGACGGGTCAAAATGGTTGTACAAGCACCTCTTCGGTAAATGTGGTCGGTAATACTGACTTGCCTGATGCTTCTGCGACGGGTGTATTGTTATCTTGTGCAGCGCCAAATGGAAACGTTACTGCATCCTCCACTACTTCTGGTGTTACATATGCCTGGTCGGTAGGTGGAAATACGGTTAATGGACCATCTGCTACAGTGACCGTTCCTGGAGATTATGTAGTGACTGTTACTGCCTCCAATAATTGCACTCAAACTGCTACCGCTACTGCTGATGGGGACTTTGTTGCACCAGCGGATGTGACGGCGACGGGTGCAATTATCAATTGTGGGGTAACTTCTGTACAGATTTCAGGATCTTCTTCTACTCCAGGAGTAAGTTACAACTGGATTGGTCCAGGCGGCTCTCCTTATACTGGCCAAACGGTGACCGTTAGTACTGTAGGAACATATGTTTTAACGGTACAATCAACAAATGGTTGTACTACTACTGCAACGGCCGATGTCATTCCAGATGCTAATATTCCAAATATTGGCGTTGTAACGGATACAATTTCTTGTTATAACCCGAATGCTACGATTGTCGGATCTTCTACTACGAGTGGTGTTTCCTTTACTTGGACGGGTTCAGGTATCGCTCCAGGAAATCAAAGTAACCCAATTCAGACTGTTTCACAGAGTGGGCTTTATACCTTGACAGTAGTGAATCCCGCCAACAACTGCTCTGCCGTCGCTACTGCTTTTGTACTACTAGATACAGATTTGCCAGGTGCTTCTGCGGTTGGTACTACTTTAACTTGTACCAATCCCGCACTGCAGGTATTCGCGAATTCACCTTCATCGAACGTGACCTATGCTTGGTCAGGGCCTTCTTTTAGCTCTGCGGCTCAGAACCCAACGGTTAATGCAGCTGGAACGTATGTTGTTACGGTGACTGGAGATAATGGATGTACTTCCACTGCTTCTGCTGAGGTGTTGGTAGATCAGGATAGCCCAGTTCTGTCAACCGCAGCTGCAACGCTTACCTGCGCAGTGACTTCTGTGACCATTAATACTACGTCTAGCTTGCCTTCCTCCTATGCGTGGACAGGTCCAAGCTTTAGCTCTACTAACCAGAATCCATCTGTTCAGGCTCCCGGAACATATTCGGTAGTTGCGACTGCTGCAAATGGTTGTACGGGAACCGCTTCAATTACAGTTAATCAAGACATCGCTACTCCAGATGCTTCTGCTACGGGAGGTTTATTGACTTGCGCAATTCCGACCATCAGTCTCTCAGGAAGCTCTACCACCCCGGGTGCTACCTTCTTTTGGCCACAGATTGGTTCTAACTTACAAAACGTGACGGTTAGCACACCTGGTTCGTATTCATTGGTCGTGACAGGTCCTAATGGTTGCAGCAACACAGTGATTGCTACGGTTAATCAGAACGTGGAAGTTCCAAATATTCAGATCAACACCCCTGCGGTGTTGACTTGTTCCAATTTGTCTTCTATATTGCAAACCACCATTTTGACTGGAACCAATACAATTCAGTCTATTGCTTGGAGTAATAGTGCCAGCGTGGAAGATCCCTCTGTTGCTGCTCCAGGAACTTATTCGGTTGTGGTAACTTTATCCAATGGATGTACAGGTACGGCTTCTATTCAGGTGCTGCAAGATATCGTTCCTCCTAATGCGACTGCAGTTGGTGGAACTTTGACCTGTACAAACACCTCCTTTAATTTGAATGGCGGTTCTACAACTCCAGGAGCATCGTTCTCTTGGTCAGGTGGGTTGTCTCCGGTAGAAGATCCAGAAGTTTCCGTCAATGGTTCTTACACCTTGACGGTGACCGGCCCGAATGGTTGTACGAATACGGCGGTTGCTCAAGTGGCAATTGATACGATTGCTCCTGGCGCCACTATTGCTTCTTCGAATATTTTGGATTGCGATGATCTGAACGCTACGTTAACCGCTGGTACTACTTTAGGTACCTCCTACGTTTGGTCTGGTCCTGGGCTTTCTAATCCTACTGCTAGTACAGTTACAGTGAATGTTCCAGGTACCTTTACGGTACAGACAACGGGAGCTAACGGCTGTACTTCTACAGCATCCTTCAATCAAGCACAAGATGTTGTGGCGCCCGACGCTTCTGCAACTGGTGGTACGATTGACTGTATTTCTGGTGCAGTTGCTATTTCCGGTAGCTCTTCGACTGCAGGTGTAAGCTATGCTTGGGTTGGTCCAAACAACTTTACAGCCAATGTTGCAAATCCAACGGTAAATACTGCTGGAACCTATACCTTGACGGTAAAAGCTCCTAATGGATGTACCAGCACCACTACAGCGGTGGTTTTGGCTAATACACTTTCGCCAGATGCTACGATTCAAGGATCAGGCATTCTCACGTGTGCAACTCCTTCGATTAACCTGACGGGTATCACCAATACTCCTAACACGAATATCGAGTGGACCCTTCCTAATGGATCAAATACATCTAGTGGTACAATTGCAGCAACCTTACCTGGTACGTATACCTTTACTGTAACGTCTCAAACCAACGGATGTATTACAGTACAGACTTTAACCTTGGGTCAAAACATTACACCTCCAAACAATGTGTTTGCATCAGGGGGCATTTTAGATTGTGCTAATCCAACCGTTTCCTTGCAGGGCGGATCGGGTGTCAGCAATGCAACGTATGTATGGATAGGACCCGGTGGTGAGACGTATAATGGTCCTGCTCCAGTGGTTTCAACTGCTGGAACCTATACCTTGGTTGTTACTAACCCTGTCAACGGATGTACGTCCACCTCACAAGCGACAGTTGGCTCCAGTACAGATATTCCTACGATTTCGGTGACCACGGAGACCATTACTTGCTTTGTACCCACGGTGGTATTGAATGCGACCTCTGATGTTCCGAATGGTGAATATACTTGGACTGGTCCCAATAACTTTACTTCTAGTTTGGAAGATCCAAGCACCAATGTGTCTGGAGCATATCAGGTAGTAGTGAAAAATCCAGCAAATGGGTGTACTTCTACCTTCAATATTCAGGTAGACCAAAATACAACCCTTCCAAACATATCTGCAGCGGGTGGGCAGCTTACTTGTGCGCAGCCAACGCTGGCGTTACAAGGCAGTTCTACTACGCCAAACGTATCTTATCTGTGGACTGCACCAGGTGGTATAACTTACAACACCTCTAATCCGACTGTTAGTGAGCCTGGTACGTATGTGCTTCGGGTGACGGATAACGTAAATGGATGTACCTCTACTGCCTCTGCAGTGGTGAACCCCGACTTAAATGTTCCGGTTGTAACCGTTACTGGGGGTACTCTTACTTGCGCGGTAAATACGATTCAATTGACTGGTCAAGCGAACAAGCCAGATGTACTTTGGTCTTGGACAGGTCCAAACTTTACTTCAGACCAGCAGAATCCATCTGTTACATTACCTGGTTCGTACACATTGGTGGTGACTACTCCAGTAAATGGCTGTACAGGTCAGGCAAGCATCGTCGTTGCTGAAGACCGCGTGGCCCCCAACGTTTCAGTTGAGGTTCCAGATCGTCTGGATTGCACAACGATCCAGGTTGGCTTGAGTGCTACGGTTACGGGCACTGGTAACTTCACTTTCTTATGGGATACTCAGAATGGTACAATCTTATCGGGAGCCACTTCTTCGACTCCTACGGTGAGCCAAGCAGGCACGTACGTTGTTTTGGTAACCAATACCAGCAATGGATGTACCAGCACCCGAACAGTAGATGTATTGGTTGACCCTGCTGTTCCATCTGCAATTGGCTATGATGCTAGGGATGTTTCTTGTTTTGGATTTACGAACGGTGCTTTGGCAATTAGTGGTGTGACTGGAGGAACGGCACCATTTGTCTTCTCAGTGGATAATCAGCCTTTTGTTCCTGCTACTGCCTTCAATCAGTTACCTCCTGGCACGCATGAGTTGCGGGTGCAGGATGCGAATGGTTGTGAGTTTGAAACGACGTTCTTCATTGGTGAGCCTGCTGAATTACTGGTGAATTTGGGCCCAGATACTTCGATTCGTTTGGGAGATGCCATAACACTTTCCCTAAACAATACGGTTAATTACCCGGGTCGAGTAGAAAGCACGGTGTTGAGTCCAGCGACTTTGGATACGGTTCTGTGCGCTACTTGTACAGGTACGTTTGAGCCTCCTTATTCATTGCAGTACACGGTAACGGTGGTGGATACGAATGGTTGCCGGGCAGAAGATACCCGTCGTATTATTGTTGACCGCACTCGTCGTGTTTATGTTCCAAATGTTTTCCATGCGAACAGTAGTGGTGAGCTTAACAGCATTCTACCTGTGTTTGGTGGCAATGATGTTCGCTTAATCAAGTCCTGGAACGTTTATGATCGTTGGGGATCTTTGGTACACACGTACGATAATTTCAAGCCAGGCGATCTAAATGCTGCTTGGAATGGTAAGATCAATGGTAAAGAGGCCGATCAAGCGGTGTTTGTTTATGCGCTTGAGGTTATTTTTAAAGATGGAGAAACGGAGCTCTTTACGGGTGATGTTACCTTGATTCGATAAATTTTCGGATAAAAGGTTATTTTTGAATGCAAAGGGGTCGTATCTGAGAAGGGTACGGCCCCTTTTCTCATTTTTTTCCGGAGTTGCCACAGAGCAGAATTTAGGTGGGAGGGTGTAAGTGCTTGTTGGAATACCTACCTTTGTGTCATGTTTTCCAACAATTTGATCCAAGATCGTATACAGTTGAGTATTTCTGTCAAACAGGCTCTACTGGCTGATGTTAGTTTAATTGATCGTATTTCTTCTTTTTCCAAGCTATTAGAAGAAACGTATCGCTCTGGCGGTAAGGTGCTTTTTTGTGGAAATGGTGGTAGTGCTGGGGATGCCCAGCATCTTGCAGCGGAGTTGTCTGGGCGGTTTTATTTGAATCGAGCACCCTTGTACGCGGAGGCTTTACATGTTAACTCCTCTTATGTAACAGCGGTTGCGAATGATTTTGGGTATGAGGAGGTTTACGCTAGAATGGTGGAGGCTTGTGGTCGACCTGGGGATGTATTGGTGGCGATTAGCACTTCAGGTAATTCTCCGAATATAATAAGGGCAATAGATCGGGCAAAGCAGCTTGGAATGGTGGTAGTAGGTATGACTGGGGCCACCGGAGGAAAAATGGCGGATTTATGTGATCTATTGGTCAACATACCTTCAGAAGATACGCCTAGGATTCAGGAGTCCCATATATTGGTGGGGCACATTATCTGTGAGCTGGTGGAAAAATCCCTTTTTAGTCAGCCTGAATTGCCATAAGAACCACCTCGATTCGGCGTTTATCTGCTTTTTCTACCGTGAAGGTATACTGGCCCCAAGAGATTTGTGTGCCTGTGGTGGGAATCTCTCCCGTCAGTTCGAGTACCAAGCCTGCAATGGTGTCGGCATCTTCCCGAACTCGATCGAAGGTTTCTGGGTCGATTCCTGCTATTTCACAGACATCATTAATCATGGTGCTTCCAGAGAACCGGTAGTGCTGGGCATCTAATTGTTCATAGGGCGGGATTTCATTGGCCTCATCAAATTCATCCCTTATTTCTCCCGTTATTTCTTCTAGGATATCTTCCAGTGTGACCAGTCCAGCTGTCCCTCCGTATTCATCCACGACAAGCGCCAGGTGTTTTTTTTCCAGTTTAAATTCTTGTAATAACTCGCTTATCGGTTTTGTCTCGGGGACGATTAGTACATCGGTTCTTACTTTTTCTTGCCAGTTAAAATGGGGCGGTTTGTCCAAGTGTGCGACAATGTCTTTGATATAGAGTACGCCAAAAATATTATCCATGCCGTCAGCGAACACTGGGATTCTAGAAAATCCAGCCTTCCGGATGGTGGTCAATACTTCATGGAAAGAGGCGCTTTGTTCGACCGCAACAATTTTGGGTTGGGGTTGCATGACTTGCCGTACAGTCACCTCTCCAAATTTTGCAATACTCTTGAGCATTTCAATGTCTCTTCTTCGACTTTTTTGATTTTTTGTTGATTCTTCTTCTTTCAATACCTCCTCTTCTGGTACTGCTTTTTTGGGTAACAATGGGTTAAACAAGGTGGAACAAGCCATTGGGAGCCAGGAAAGGCGGCGCAACCATTTTCCTGCGATGGGGAACTGGTCACGTCGGAGGTTGATTTTACCAATTTGCCATAGCAGGGTAATTAATAGAATAAACGCTGAAAGGATGGTGGCAGTGCGAATAGCCATTCCTTGACTTTGAGAAAGAGAGAACAGTTCCGTGTTCCAAATCTGGGAAGAAGAGAGAAGTGTAGAGCTGAGAAGGACTAAAAGTAGGAGGATCAGAAAGCGGCCCAAGGCTAATGCTGCGAGTGATCGCCTGCTGTTTTCTCCAAGAACCAGTAATGCACGACGGGCCGAGGTGGAATCCTCGGCCCGAAGCTGCTCCATTTCATAGGGCGTTATGGCAACGATGGCACGTTCAGCCAATACCAGTGCAATATAAATACTCAAACCGGCGATTAGCCAACTCATAACGGTGTGTTTGTTTTTGGTGTGGTAGACTTAAAATGGCAAATCATCGGAGCCCGGGCTCACTTCTCCAGGGGAGGATATTTGCGTATTTGCTCCTGCTCCCATGGAACTTCCAGGTTCACTTGTTGGAAAACGGTTTTCATAGGAACCTCCTTCCCGTTTTTCCAGGAGCCTAAACGTATTGGCTACAATGTCAGTTGTCCGGCGTTCCACTCCTTCTTTGTCCGTGTACTTTCGGTAGGTGATTTTACCTTCTACAAAAATCAGCATCCCTTTTTTCAGCATGCTTCCAGCTCTTTCAGCCATTTCTCTCCACATGACCACGTTGTGCCATTCGGTTTGATCTTGCCAGTTGCCATCTTTGTCTTTGTAGTTTTCACTGGTGGCGAGTGAAAAGCTCGCTACCGCAGCACCACCCTCCAGGTGGCGCACTTCAGGGTCGTTTCCCAGACGACCGATAAGGGTTACTTTGTTAATCATGATAGAAAAAATTGATTGTTAAAAAAACGAACTCATGTCTTCAAGTGTAAATTATAATACAAAAGTAGGTTTGTTAACTAAAATTCAAAACAATTTTTATAAAAATTATTGTTCAGCTTTCCATATCTCCAACTTTTTTAGTTGAATTTCCTTGTTTCCTGCATTCCACCAGTAGGCTTTTACTTCGTAGTGGGCAGGTGTATTTTGTGGGAGGCGTACCTTGAGGCTTACGGGCCAGTCCATCGCTGTTCCAATACCCATTCCGCAATACTCAGTAGATTGGTAATGGATTTCGTTGCCGGTAGAATCGTAAGTGCTTATAACTAGGTGGCCGCATCCAGCATTGATGGGTGATTGTACAAAGGCAGTTAAGGTAAATTCAGGTGGTGCTTGTCTTTTGATATCCCAAGTATAGGCCTGTTTCCAATTGGAGGAAAAGCCATTTGCCGCTACGGTTTCCGCTGTATCCAACTCACCGACTTTTTGCAGGGCTTTTGAGGCTGGTTTCCAATGAGTCGGCAACATTTCACTGGTTGTATCTACCTCAATCCATTCAATCTGCCAATTGGATGGATCTGATGCCCAATTTTTATTTCCTGCTACTAATTTTATAGAATCGGGTAGAAGGAAGGGCTCTTTCCCGGAGGAAACGTCTTCGAGCCAAGGTGCTATCCAGACGCCTTCTTTTGTAAGAGCAGGTACTAGTTTGATTCGTCTTTGAAAATTCTGCAGGTAAACGTCTGCTAAAATGGGATCTGATTTATAGAACACTGATTTCAATTGACCTATCCATGACTGTTGGAAGGGTATTTTGAGTAAAGCGATTCCGGTTTGTCCTTTTGGTGGCTGCCATCCGTGTGTATACGGGAATGATTTTGAGGAAATCAGATGCTTATGAGCGCTGCGTTCTAGGATTAGGTAGTTAGGTTGGCGAAAAACAACTTTGTAGTGGTTTGTGATAGAAAGGAGGGTTTTGGGGGCGTCTTGGAGCAGGTATCGATCGTCGATACCCATGAATTGTCCCATTTCGGATGGGTTTTTTAAGTGAATGAGGAGAATTTCTGGGGCTTTTGTGCCAGTAAAGAAGGTGGAATCTAGTTGGTCCAGCCACGGATGGTAGGCTGCATAACTTTGAGGAATGTGTCGGGGTTGGAGATTGAATTGATTTGCGGCAGCGTACGTGTAGTGCCAGGGGAAAATATCCACCGTTTTGTTTCCGATGTAGTTACGGATGGAGTCCGGTAGTTTATGGGGGGCTATAGCGCTGTTACTCATTTCAACGGCGTCTCTTTTCTTTTGGTTGAAATGAAATGTCCATTCATACGCTCGCTTCCACCCAAGGGGTTTAATTGCAAAATGGACGAATCCTTCTGCTGAACGGAGGTTTAGGTAGAAGCTTCCGACAGCCATTAGTGCCAGAAGAAGTGTTTTGGAATTCCACTTAGGATGCAGGATTAAGAGCGTGCCTATCGTCCAAAGAACAGCTCGATAGCTAGTGTACAGGTGCCAAATATCCTCTCGTGCGATACCGTATTTCCAAAAGGCGAAAAGTGGAAGGCTGAGCATTCCCCAGTAAAGCCGATCAATCTTTTCCTTCCCGACCAGGAGTGGCCAAGCAATCCAGGCGGACCAGAATGTGCCTAACAGGAACCAGTTATTGGGAGGGTAGTGGCAGACGGCACTTGAATTCCCTTGGATGAGGTAAAGAGTTCCCTTCATCATTTGCACAAACCCATCCATATTTCCAATAATAGAGTACCAGAGGAGGGCAGCAAAAGCGGGGATTATTCCTACTCCGGCCAGCAGCGAGGGTATTTTTTGGTAGGAGCTGGATAAATAAACGGTAGCCGCTCCGAGCAGGAGGGTGCCTGGCATCCCGATGGCCGTTTTGGTAAACAGGCCGATGACGCTAAGGAACGCAGCAGGGTACAGCCAGCTGGTTTTGTTTTTTTGGAGTGCTAATAGTATAAACTGGGCGGAAGTGGCAAAAAGAAGCACATCCATTCGGTTGAGTATCAGACCGACGGTCAGCAAAACGACTTGGATCCAAAAGCGTTTTGGGGAGTTAGAGGGTAGGATAAGTAAGCCTGACCAAACAAACAGGAGGCGTAATAATACATCAAACGCTAGAGCGATTTCTAGGTTAAAGCCAATTGGAAGTGGCGATTGAAGAAAGTCGAGGGGGCCGTGTGGGAAAATTAGACGAGCGAGGGTATGTGGTTGCTCAACGAGCAGGTAGTTGTACAGCCAGGCACAGGAAGGATCAATACCTAGTCCGAGTACGGGGTTCCATTCGGGGAATGTGAGAAAAACCAGGAATACCCCAAGCGCGATCTGTTTCCAGTTATTTGGCATTTTTGGGATTAGGGAGGCCACTGACCACTACGACAATTTCTCCTTTCACTTCTTTTTGGCTAAAGTGCTGTTTGAGATCTGCTAGAGAGGCCGTTTTTATTTCTTCAAATTTTTTGCTTATTTCTCTGCCGACACAAGCCAATCTATCTTCGCCGCATACAGATGCCAGTTCTTCCAGGCATTTGATTAATCGGAAGGGGGATTCATATAGTATGAAGGTATGGGGCAGGGTCGCCAAGTAGCGCAGTCTGGTCTGTCGCCCTTTTTTGTGCGGTAGAAAACCGTCAAAATGGAAGGTGTCTGTTGGCAGTCCGGAGGCGACCAGGACAGGTACAAAGGCGGTTGCTCCGGGTAAGCAGGTAACAGGGATGTTTTTTTGGACGCAGGCACGGACCAGGAGGAAGCCAGGGTCGCTGATGCCAGGAGTTCCGGCATCGCTCACGAGTCCTACCTCCATACCGGCACCGATTTCATCTGCAATTTTTTCTGCCAGGTTGTGCTCATTGTGGGCGTGGAACGAACGAAGCGGGGTTTTGATTTCGTAATGGTCCAATAAGAACCGGGTAGTTCTAGTGTCTTCTGCATAAATGACATTTACCTCTTTTAGGATCCGGAGCGCTCGGAGGGTGATGTCTTCGAGGTTGCCAATAGGAGTTGGAATCAGGTAGAGCATTTTATACAGTGATGTTAGACCGAAGGGATGGATATCATTTAAGTAGGTAGGTATGACTTATTGTCCGAATGCGAACTGAATAATGTTTGCACCCATTTGGAGGGCTTTGGTACGCAGTTCGATTGGGTCTTTATGTACGTCATCCCAACCATCACCTAGGTCGGTCTCGAAGTTATAGAAGCATACTAAGCGACCTTGCCAGAAGAGGCCGAAGCCTTGGGCGGGTTTGCCATCGTGTTCATGAATTTTAGGAACTCCATTCTTGAAGTCGTACTTCTGGTGGTAGATGGGGTGTGCGAAAGGTAGTTCTACAAAGTCCAGTTCTGGAAAGACTTTTTTCATTGCTGGGCGTACGAATGGGTCGAGACCATAGTCATCATTGAGGAGGAGGAATCCACCTGCTTCGAGGTAGGTACGCAGGTTTCGGGCTTCCAGGTCACTAAAGATCATATTTCCATGGCCAGTTGCGTACACCACTGGGTAGTTAAATAGCTCTGCACTACCTGGTTCGACCGTTCCATATTCCAGATCAATGTTGGTTTTTAGGTTGTCGTTGCAGAATTTAGCTAAGTTTTTTAGTGAATTGACATCATTGTACCAATCTCCGCCCCCTGCGTATTTAAGAAGTGCCAGTTTGACGGTTGGTTGGGTGTTAAATCCGGAAAAAAGGAGCAGCAGGAGTAAAGCGCTTATTCTGAACATGGGATAAACTGTTGGATTGTTTTAATTAGAACTGATGGTCATCTACCTGTTGGAGGAATTGGTTAATTTCTTCGATAACGGTATCGATGCACCCATCTTCGAAGGGAGATTTCAGGTTGGCCAATTTGACCAGGTCGAGGAAGGAGCGGCTTCCACCTGCTTGGCAGAGGCGAAGGTAATCTGCCCAAGCAGTTGAATGGTCTTTTCTGTCTTTCACCCAAAATTGGAAGGCACAAATTTGTGCCAGGGTATAGTCGATGTAGTAGAAGGGGTTGTTAAAGATATGGCTTTGCTTTTGCCAGAATCCACCTTTTTCAAGAAAGGGCAACCCTTCATATTGTCGATGGGGGAGGTATATTTTTTCCAAGTTACGCCAGGTTGCATGGCGCTCTTCTGGGCTCAGGTTGGGGTTTTGATAAATCAGGTGTTGAAATTCGTCTACTGCTACGCCATAAGGGATGAACTGAATGGCATTGGCGAGGTGCATGAACTGGTATTTTTCTGTTTGTTCGCCGAAGAATAAGTTCATCCAAGGCCAAGTCAGGAATTCCATGCTCATGGAGTGGATTTCGGCTGCTTCGCTGGTAGGCCACTGGTACTCTTCATATTTAAATTGTTGACCACTTAGCCATACTTGAAAGGCGTGTCCTGCTTCATGGGTTAGCACATCGATATCTCCACTTGTTCCATTAAAGTTAGAGAAGATGAACGGGGCTTTATAGTTTGTTAGGTAGGTGCAGTATCCACCGGGTGCTTTTCCGGCGCGGTTTACCAGATCCATGAGCTCATTTTGCTGCATGAACTGGAAGAAATCGTTGGTCTCGGGGGAGAGTTCGGCGTACATTTTTGCTGCATTTGCGACGATTTCTTCGGGTGATCCGATGGGTTTTGGGTTGCCGGATGCAAATTTATACTCTTCATCATACCAGTTTAGCTGGCTAAGTTGAAGGCGTTTTTGTTGTCTTTGATAGAGTGTGGTGGCGATTGGGACGATTCGTTCGCGCACTTGTTTGCGGAAGTTAGCGACCATTTCTGGGTTGTAGTCGGACCTGCGCATTCGGGCGTAGCCCACTTCTACGAAGTTGGTATAGCCTAGTTTGGTAGCGATTTCATGCCTGGTTTTGACCATTTGGTCAAAAATGGTATCGATCTCAGCTGCTTTTTCTTGGTAAAAATTCCATTTAGCTATGGATGCGCGTTTTCTCAGGTCACGGTTATCGGAGAGTTCGAGGGGGTAAAGACTGCTGAGGTTATAGGAGGTTCCCTCGAATTCAATGATGGCCTGGGCTTTTAGTCGGGTGTACTCGCTGCTGAGTTCATTTTCTTTTCCGAGCAATTCGAGAATGGAAGGTTGGAAAGTCTTGAGTGCGAGTTCGGTCAGAGTGAACAATTGTTTGCCCATTTGTGCTTCCAATTCTGTCCGGAAGGGGGAATTAAGTAGGGCAATGGCAAGCCGGTTTTGAAGGGCTTCGTAGTGAGGTACTTGTTGATCGAAGTAGGTATTTTCTGCTTCGTAGAAGGGGTCGGTGGTATCGAGGGTATGTCGGATGTAGCAGAGATTGTACATCGTCGAAAAAGAATTTCGGATGGGTAGCAGTTCATCCAACACTTTTGCTTGTTCTTGTGCGGAGGCTGCTTTTTCGAATCGTTGGAGGAGGTCGTCAAATTGTTTGGTGACGGCATCTAGATCGGGGCGTTGGTATTGGAATTGGGGGAAAGTAGTATTTAAGACGGCGCTCATGGGTGGGCTAATGTGTATTAAGTGGATGGGTGAATGCAAAAGTAGTTGAAATTATCCGGATAATTGTGGATTATTGCACTGATACAATGGACACAATGGGATTAAGACGGGCTCTTTTAGTTGTTTGGATGGTGTTTTTTGCCATATTGTTGGTTTGGGTCGGGTATTTTGTGGACCGCGGTTCCTTTACCGATCTAATGGGTTATTATTCGCTCTTGTTTGGGCTTTATTTGTTGATGATTCGGTTTGAGTCCGATTTAATGGTTGGTATAACATGGAAGCAGGTGATTGGGTTGGGGATTTTTTTGCGATTTTTATTCGTTTTCAGCACGCCTAATTTATCAGATGATTGGTGTCGGTTTTTGTGGGATGGCATGATGGTAGAGTCGGGAGTTCATCCATTTTTATACACGCCGAGGGAGGCCATGGAAATGGTTTCGTTGCCATCGTATGCGGTGGTTTTATTGGAGCGAATGAATTCGCCGGATTACCATACGGTGTATCCTCCGTTAAGTCAGTTTGTTTATTGGTTATCGGTCCGGTTAGGAGCTGGAGAGATTGGGGTGTCGTTGATGGTATTAAAGTTATTGATAATCATTGGTGAATTATTTACGATGATTGCTTTGGGCTTTTTTTTGGAAAAGGTGCAGGTGGGGATGGAGCGAGTGGGCATAGTTTGGTATGCATTTAACCCCTTGGTTATTTTGGAGACGGTTGGAAATGTTCATTTTGAGGGATTGATGGTGGGTTTTTTGCTGATGTGTTGTTGGGCGTTGCAGGTGGGGCGGGTTCGTTTAGCGGCAGTTTTATGGGCGAGTTCGGTTTCGGTGAAACTATTGCCTTTGTTAGTGTTGCCGGTAGTACTTGTTTGGTTGGGGAAGCGGCGGGCAATTCAATTTGCAGGTGTAGGCCTTGTTAGTTTATTAGTATATTTTTTACCCTTTGCTAAATGCTCAGTTATCGGGCATTTATGGGCGAGTGTTGGGTTGTATTTCAGGCAGTTTGAGTTTAATGCGAGTGTGTATTACCTTGGAGCATATGGGTCGAGGTGGATTACGGGATGGCATGAAGGTAGGCTGGTAAGTCCTATTTTAGCCTCTGCTACCTTTAGTTTGGCGGTTTGTTTGGCGGTGTTATTTTATCGAAGGCGGTATTGGAAGATGGAGGAGTTGCAGTTTGCTTTTTTGGTATTATGGACAACTTATTTATTGAATTCGGCAACGGTTCATCCGTGGTACGTGTTATTGCCGTTTGTGTTGAGTTTGGGGACTGGGTGGGTATTTCCGCTTGTTTGGACTTGGGTGGTTTATTTTTCCTACAGTCATTATGCAGGGGGGCTTTACCAGGAGCATTTTGGGTGGATATTGTTGGAGTATTTGGTTTTGGGCATGGGAATTGGGATGGATATTGTACGTTGGAGCGCGCGGGGTACTGGTACGGGGCTTTTAGGTAGGGGATGTAAGAGAGAGGGAGGTTAGGGTGTTTCTTTTTCGCCTTGTTGGAAGTAGGCTTTTACTTTTGCGGCTGCGGCTTTCCCGACTACTTCGATGACGGCGGAGTCTTCAGCGGTTCTGAGTGCGCCTACTGATCCGAAGTGTTGTAATAGTTTTTCGGCTGTTTTGGTGCCGATACCTGGGATTTCGGTGAGTTCGGTTCCGACGAAGTTTTTGCTTCTTTGATGGCGGTGGAAGGTGATACCGAATCGGTGGGCTTCATTCCGGGCGTGTTGAATAACTTTCAGAGATTCTGATTTTTTATTGATGTGGAGGGGTACGGGATCGTCGGGGAAATAGATTTCTTCTAACTTTTTTGCGATTCCGACCACGGTTAGTTGGTTTTCGATCCCTAATGCACGAAGGCTTTTCATGGCTGCGCTGAGTTGGCCTTTGCCTCCATCGATGATAACGAGCTGTGGAAGGGATTCTCCTTCGTTCAGTAGTCGTTTGTAGCGTCGGTATACGACTTCTTCCATGGTAGCGAAGTCATTCGGGCCTTCTACTGTTTTTACATTATAATGTCGGTAGTCTCGTTTGCTGGGTTTGGCATTTTTAAAGACGACGCAGCTAGACACTGGGTTGGTTCCGTGCAGGTTAGAGTTATCGAAGCATTCGATATGCAGGGGTAGGACGGGCATGTTGAGGTCCTTTTGCATGGTTCGAAGGATTCGTTCGGAGGACGTCATTCGGCCTGTTTGATTGGCTTCCTGGCGTTTTTTTTGGAGTAGGTGGTATTGTACATTTTTATCGGCGAGATCGAGCAGGCTTTTTTTATCACCTATTTTTGGGATGGTGATTTGTACGTCTGATTGATCTGGTAGTACGACTTCACAGGGGACGATTATTTCGGGCGCGATGCTATTGAATTTTTGGCGTAGTTCTGGGATAGCGATTCCGAGGAGGGTGGAGGGTTCTTCGTCGAGGTTTTTAGTGAGTGTGAGGGTGTAGGTTTGAATTAGGGCGCCATTTGCGACCTTCATAAAATTGACATAGGCTTCTTTTTCATCTGCTGCGATGGCGAAAACGTCTACATCTTTGATATTGGGATTGACGACGGTGCTTTTGCCTTGGTAGTCATCGAAGAGGGTTAATTTTTCTTTCATTTGGTGGGCTAATTCGAATTGCATTTGTTCAGCGAAGTGTTGCATTTCGTTTGCCAGGTGTTGCCGGACGGGAGCGAAGTTGCCTTTTAGGACATTTTTTATTTGTTCTATTTTAGTATTGTAGGCGGTTTCGGATTCAAAGTTTACGCAAGGGGCGGCGCAATTTTTAATATGGTATTCGAGGCAGGGTTTGAATTTCCCTTTTGTGATATTGTCATGGGAAAGCAGCAGAGAGCAGGTGCGCAGTTGAAAGAGTTTTCGGATTAGGTCTGTGATTTCTGCCACTTTGAATTTATTGAGGTAGGGTCCGAAGTAGGTGGATCCGTCTCGAATAATTTTTCTTGAGACGAAAACCCTTGGGAAACGCTCTTTTTTGATGCAGATATAAATGAGGGGTGATTTTTCGTCTTTTAGGCGGACATTATAGCGGGGTCGGAAGCGTTTGATGAGGGTGTTTTCGAGGAGTAGCGCATCTTGTTCGCTTTCCACGATGGTGAATTCAATTCTACTGGCGGCTTTTGTAAGGACTTTTGTTTTGATGTGAAGGTGTTTTTTTTCTCCGAAATAGGACGACAGGCGGTTGTACAGGTTTTTGGCTTTTCCTACATACAAAACAGTATCTTGGTCATCCAGAAAACGGTATACCCCCGGATCGGATGGTATGGTAGTAGCAAATACCTTAAATTCTTCATTGCTCATTTCGGGTGCGAAATTGAGGAAAAACAATATAATCGCCAAATGCGACTTTTTTATTTTGTCAATCGTGATAAGTACTTATCTTTGCGCCTCGTTTTGAAAATCTTGATTTTTGGACGAAAGGGCCCGTAGCTCAGGTGGTTAGAGCGGCTGACTCATAATCAGATGGTCGCGGGTTCAATTCCTGCCGGGCCCACAAAGAAAAAGCCACAAACAGACACAGTTGTCCGTTTGTGGCTTTTTCTTTGTGGCTACTACTTTAGAGTTTGAATTGGATGGGTAGTACCATTTTGCAGGCTACTTTATTGCCCTTATACTCGGCTGGGTTCCAGGTTGGCATGGCGAGTACTACTTTAACCGCTTCTGCGATCAAGCGGTTATCGATTTCTGGATCTCCGATATTTTTTGCGTCTGTGATTCGTCCATCTGCTTGCACGGTGAATTCGACGGGAATAATTGCCTCTGTTTTATTTTTACGGCAAGGTTCTGGGTAAACCAATGCTTTGGTAATAAAATCGGTCATCGCCTCTTTTCCACCTTGAAATGAGGGGGTTTTATCTACCATTTTTACGTCTACGGGCGCAGCGGAGGTACTTTGTGCTTGAAGGGAAGAGGAAGTTGTGATTAAGCCGAAGGCTGCAAGAGCAAGTACGTATTTGAAAAATTTCATACCAAAAAAGACAAATAATAAGTGAGGTAATTGTGACTATTCGCAAGCAAAGATACACGCTTAGAATTAAACGCTGTCTTTGTTCAAGGTATTTTGAATATTATTTGAACGGTTTCTTCCAGCATCTCCTCCAATATTTTCACTGGGATTTTTCGGAGGTAGGCAGCTTGTTCATAGATCTCCGCAATGGAATGGGTGGTGCTGGTGTCTGTTTCCAGCAGAAAGCGCTTGTCTGGGCAGTTTTTAAAGGAAGCGGCAGCGGCTGAGTTTTCCTTTAGGATGGCGGTGCCAAAGGAAAGTTGGGCGCCTGTGTTGAGTACTTTTTGAGCGATTTCTGGTTTTTTATTAAAACCATGAAAGACCCAAGGTTGGGTACTCTTTTGTTTATATTTTAGCAGTTCATCGTAGGCACGAACGCAGTGCAGGATGATCGGTAATTGGAATATTTCGGATTGTAGTAGGCAGAATTGGAATGCTTGCAGTTGAAGGTTCCAGTCGGTCGAACACACTTTATCGAGTCCAGCTTCTCCGACCGCTACGCAGCTGGGTTGTTTTAGTTGGCGTTTTAGCCAATCTTTTGCTTGTTCGAGGGCGTTTTCTTGAAGGTACCAAGGGTGTAGTCCTGCAGTGAAGCAGGTAAACGGAATGGATTCTTCTTGGTGGGAAAGATTAACAAACGCGAGTTGATTTGCGGAACGGTTGGGGTAGTGGGTATGGACATCGTATATCATACGGAGGGGGGGCTACATTGGAGTCCCTGTTGGGGGCAAAACGACCATTTCCCGATCAGGGTTCGGTAATAGGGGTTTTGTTGCAAGTAATCCAGGAAGGTTTCTCGAGGGATAGATCGAGCGCCTAAGCTGAGGAGGTGGTTGGTTTCTTGTTGGCAGTCTACCAGTAAAAAACCCGCTTTTTGGAGGGCGGTTACTAATTGGATAAAGCCTGCTTTGGAGGCATTGGGCACTTTGGAGAACATACTTTCGCCGAAGAAGATTCGGCCGAAGGATAGGCCGTAGAGCCCACCCACCAAGGTTGCGTTTTCCCAGACCTCTACGGAGTGCGCAATTCCCAGTTGGTGCAGTTGGGTATATCCCTGTATAAAGTCCTCGCCGATCCAGGTTCCCTCTTGATCGGATCGAGGGCTGGAGGCACAATGGCGCATTACTTGTTCGAAGCAAGTATCCAGGGTGTAGTGGAATTTTTGTTGGTTAAAGATGCTGCGCATACTTTTATGGATTCGAATTTCCTCGGGGAAAAGCACGCAGCGTGGGTCTGGGCTGTACCAGAAGAAGGTTCCTTGGTCTTCGAACCAGGGGAAAATACCATTTTGGTAGGCATTAATTAGCCTTTCTGGCTGTAGGTCTCCCCCGATAGCGAGCAGTCCTCCTGGTTCTGCCAGGTAGGGGGGAGGGAAAATCAGTTCGTTATCGTTGAGGCGAAAAATGGGCATTAAGTCACTAAAATTGAAGCGCCTGCCAAAAGTACTCGACTTGGCTGTTATGCTGGTTATTTGGAATAAAATATCCTTTCTGAGTTCAAAATACAGAGGTGTATTTTTGGATCGGGTGGGCGAATGGGTAGTCATCCGGGCAGTTGTTGACCCGGATGACTACAGGAGGTGTTCTCAATGGTGGTCTTCCTCTTGTGTTTGTTGTGCGTATGCTGTTGCCAGTTTGGTTTGCAGGTCAGCGGGCACCAGGGCATAGTCAGCAAATTGTATTTTGAATTTTGCTTTTCCTTGTGTTAGGGAACGAAGAGCGGATGCATAACGGTACAATTCTTTGAGGGGCAATCGAGCACGTACGATTTGATAATGTCCTTCTGAATCCATTCCCTGAATGATGGCCCTTCGGGTTTGGAGATCGCCCATAACGGCTCCCATCACTTCTGCTTCACACATAACTTCGAGGTCGTACATGGGTTCGAGCAATTGTGGTCCGGCTTCCAGGAAGGCTGTTTTGAAGGCCATGCTTGCTGCGATTTGAAATGCCATATCATTAGAGTCGACTGGGTGCATTTTTCCGTCATAGACGGTGATGCGCAGGTCCCGGCAGTAGGATCCAGTGAGGGGGCCTTCTTCCATTTTAATAAAGATGCCTTTTTTGATGGCGTTGATGAATCGGGCATCGATGGCGCCTCCGATTACGGCCCAGCAGAAAGCCCATTTTCCGCCCCAGGGCAGCTCTTCCACTTCGGTATTTTTCACGTTTAGGCCAGTAGGGGCTGGCATTCCCTCGTAGAAGGGTTCGATGCGCAGGTGAACTTCGGCGAACTGTCCGGATCCGCCGGATTGTTTTTTATGGCGGTAGTCTTTATTCGCTTCTTGTTGGATGGTTTCGCGGTAGGGGATTTTGGGTTCTTCGAACTGGAGGTTCACGCCAAAATATTGAGCGGCTTTGTGTTTAATGACTTCCAAGTGCATTTCCCCTTGTCCTTCGATGATGGTTTGTTTGAGTTCTTTGCTTTGTTCGAGCAAGAGTGTGGGGTCTTCTTCCCGGATAGAATGGAGGGCATGCGCCATTTTTTCGATCTCTGCTTTGCTTGGAGGGACGACGGCCATTCTAATTTTCGGGCTTGGGAACTGGATACGTTCGATTTTGATGTCAGCACCTTTTGGGTTGAGGGTTTGGTTGGTATGGGACGCTTTTAATTTGACGGCGCAGCCGATATCGCCGGCTTTCAGGGTAGGAACGGCGTCCCTATTTTTTCCTTCGCTTTCGTAGAGATGGCTAAAGCGTTCTACCGTACCATTGTCGGCATTGACGAGTTCGTCCCCTTCGTTTAGCACTCCTGAGTACACCTTGAAGTAGGAGACATTGCCGACTTTGGGTTCATGGACGGTTTTAAAGATAAAGAGGCAGGGGCGCGCACTGGGATCGCAGGGTTTGGATCCCCTTGGTTCCAGCGCTGCTGCGGGTCGGTCGGCAGGGGAGGGGGCGATATCGTGAAGAAATCCCATTATTCGTCCGCTACCGATATCTTTTAGGCCAGAGGCGCAGAAGACTGGGAAAAACTGGTGGTGTGCTAATCCGATCGTGAGGCCTTTGGCTAGTTCTTCTTCGCTCAGGGTGCCAGCTTCAAAGAAATGGTTCATGAGGGTATCATCGTTTTCGGCGGCGGCTTCTACGAGTGCTGCGTGCATTTCATTGGCGCGCTGTTGGTGTTCCGCAGTGATGGGCATTTTAGTGGGTTTGCCGCCGGTTGAAGGGAAAACGTACATAACCATTCGAAGGGCATCTATAATTGCGTGGAATCCATCGGAGGTAATGACGGGGAACTGAAGGGGCAGGACCTTGTTTCCGAACCGGTTTCGCGCCTGTTCGAGGGTGGCCTCGAAGTCGGCTTTTTCGTGGTCTAGTTGGTTAATGACAAAAATGGTAGGGGTTTCATATTGATCGACGTATTCCCAGATGATTTCGGTGCCGACTTCTACGCCATTTCGAGCATTGAGCAGGAGGAGGGCGGTGTCGGCTACTTTCAGGGCGGCTACCACTTCTCCGACAAAATCATCCAACCCTGGGGTATCGATGATATTGATTTTAGAATCTTTCCAGGAGGCGTGCAAAACGGAGGTGAAGAGGGAGTGGCCTCGTTCTTGTTCGATGGGGGTGTAATCGCTTTGAGTGGTACCCTCGCTCACTGATCCACGTCGGTTGATTGCTTTCGCCTCAAAAAGCATGGCTTCAGAGAAGGTGGTTTTGCCGGAGCCGGCATGTCCCACCAAAACAACATTTCGGATTTGATTGGTATCATAAGTAGCCATAGCGAACAAATAGGTTAGGTATGAAAAAATAGGTTGGAAAACAGAAATGCACCTTCCATCCTGTTGCGAAAAACCAGTATGCGAGCCGAACGAATCAGCTTTTTCCAAAAAATCGGTGAAGAAAAGGAAGCGAACCTATCAAGACGAAACTGCCTTCAATTTAGGGATTTTGGGCGAATGCCCCTTGTTTTTTTGGGCTTTTTTTAGTAAAAAATTGGTCTTTTTTCAGGTAGGTGTGTCAATGGAGGGGAGAAAGAAGGGGATTCTTTCGAAGGAGGGGTATTTTTAGTTTTGGTTGATTAACTTTGTTGTCTATGGAAGTTACAAATAAGCGGATTTTTCGATGGGGTATCCTTGGTTTAGGCAAGATCGCCCACAAATTTGCCACTGATTTGCAGCGCTTACCGAATGCTCGGTTGGTGGCAGTAGCGTCGACCGATTTACAGCGGGCTCGGGTGTTTGCAGAGCAATATGCCTGTGAACAAGCGTTTGGCAGCTATGAGGAGTTGATTCAAAGGGCTGGGGTGGATGTGGTGTACGTGGCTACAGCACATACGGGACATTATTCTAGTACGATGGATTGCTTGCGGTCGGGTATCCCGGTGCTTTGTGAAAAGCCGTTTGCGATGAATGGTCAGCAGGCAGCGGAGATGGCGCAGCTGGCGCGGGAGCGAGGCGTGTTTTTGATGGAGGCCTTGTGGACTGTATTTATTCCTGGAATGGTGGCAGTATTGGAGCAGGTTCGGTCGGGAAAATTGGGTAGAATACACTCTGTGAAAGCTGATTTTGGGTTTTATGCGGCGTACAAGGCAGACTGGCGTTTGTTTGACCCGAAATTAGGAGGAGGAGCCTTGTTGGATGTCGGTATTTATCCTGTATTACTGGCTATGTTGATTTTTGGTCCGCCTTTACCCTCGGGCATTCATACGGTTGGCACACGGACGCGTGATGGAGTAGATGAGACTTGTTCATTTATATTTCAGTACGAGGGAAATGGGTTGGCAATGGGGCATGCGACGGTTGCGGCAGACACCCCGGTAGAGGCCTGGATTTACGGAGAAAAGGGACAGATCCATATACAATCGAGGTGGCATCATCCGACGACCTTTGCACTCCAGATGCACGATGGATCGGACCCGGAGGAGTTTTCCTTCCCTTATGAGGGTTGGGGTTATCATTTTGAGGCAGCGCATGTAATGGATTGTTTGGAAGCGGGCAAGAAAGAAAGTGATCGGGTGCCTTTGGAGTTCAGTTGTACGTTGAGTAGAACGATGGATGTGATGTTGGCGCAAATGGGGGTTAAGTATGAAGGTGCCTGTTAGTACTGTGGAACATTGGGATGGTGGAGCGTGCTTTTTTTCCTGTAATTGTTGATTTTAATTTTATAATATTTTTATAAAAAATTAATAATCAATTTTTTACACATAAAATAGAGGTGTCAGTAAAATGTTAGGAACGTGTCAGTCTTTTGTGCAAAAATGTTCCACGCTTTCAAATAAAGATCTCTTTACCTTTGTGGCTGCAATAGAGCAAAACAACTAACATACTTTAGCAATGGGCAAAGTCATAACGATCGCGAATCAGAAAGGTGGTGTAGGAAAGACCACTACAGCGGTTAATTTAGCAGCATCTCTGGCTATACTAGACAAAAAAGTATTGTTGATCGATGCGGATCCACAGTCTAATGCCTCTTCTGGGGTAGGTTTGGTGACGGATGAAAATACGATTGGACTGTATGATTGTATTGTCAATGATTTAGATCCGTTAGCGGCTATTATTGCGACGGAAACACCTAACCTGTACTTATTGCCTTCCAGCATCAACTTGGTTGGTGCGGAGGTTGAGTTGGTGAATAAGCCTAAGCGCGAGTATATTATGAGGAGTTTGGTAGATGGGCTTCGTCAGGAGTATGATTATATTTTCATTGATTGTCTTCCATCTTTGGGATTGATCACGATCAATGCCTTAGTGGCGGCGGATACAGTAATGATACCGGTTCAGTGTGAGATGTATTCCTTTGAGGGTTTGGCAAAATTGAAAAATACCATTTCATTGGTCAAGCACGGTTACAATCCGAATTTGCGGGTAGAGGGTTTGGTTATTTCGATGTACGATAGCCGTCTTCGTTTGGCGAATGCAATTGTAGAGGAGGTGCGGAATAGCAGCACGGATTATGTGTTTGAAACCATTGTTCACCGTAACTCCAGGATTGCGGAGGCGCCCATGCAGCACGTGCCGGTTGCGATGTACGACATCAACAGCAAGGGTGCTGTGAATTTCTTAAACTTAGCAGAAGAATTTTTGCGATTAAATACCCCTAATTAGTAGGAAAAAAGGATAAAAAGTGGCAAAAAAACTGGACATCAAACAAGCTGTTGGGAAGGGTATTGGCGCATTATTGGCTACACCACAGCAGGTAGAACAAATTATTGAGCAGAACACTCCGGAGGAGGCTGCCCGGGAGTTGGCATCCAATGTGGCGATGCTCCCCTTGGAGTTCATAGAGCCCATGCACCGTCAGCCGCGGGAATATTTTGATGAGACGGCTTTGTTGGAATTGTCGGAGAGTATCAAAATTCATGGCATTATTCAGCCCATCACGGTTCGGCGGATTCATGCCAAGTTGTACCAGATTATTTCTGGGGAGCGTCGATTTAGGGCGAGTAAATTAGCTGGGTTAACGGAAGTTCCCGCTTACATTCGATTGGCCGACGACCAGCAGATGGTGGAGATGGCCTTGATTGAAAATATCCAGCGGGAGGATTTGAATCCGATGGAGGTTGCCAACACGTATGGCCGCTTGAAGACTGAATTTGGGTTGTCAGATGAACAATTGGCTGACCGGGTTGGCAAGCAGCGCAGTACGGTTACAAATTACCTAGGCTTACTAAAGTTGCACGATGAGATCAAGGCGGCCGTTAAAAAGCAGGAGTTAAGTATGGGTCATGCCCGTGCTTTGAAGGGGGTAACAGACCGGGCGTTTCAGTTATCTTTACTTAATCAGATTCGGACGGAGGATTTGTCTGTTCGGGCGGTAGAGCAGTTAATTGCTAAGTATAAGGAGGAGCGTACGACTAAACCTAGCAAGCCTGACCAGCGGTTGCCGGAGAACTTGCGTGCCATTCAGAATCAGTTTAGTGCGTTTTTCGGGGCACGGGCGGTTTTGAAGCGCGATGCCAAGGGAACAGGCCAGATCGTCTTAAAATTTAACAATGATCAGGAGTTGAATCGGATGTTGGATGCGATTAGTCCAATGGTGGAATAGTACGGTTTATGATAAAGTCCCTCCATTTTCGTTTAGCAAGCAGGAATACCCACTATTGGGTGGTCCTGCTTGCTTTTTTTTCACTGTCGTTTGATTTTTCTTCGTCTGCCATTCAGTGGACGACGGAGACGGATTATGATTTTGGGGTAGTGGAATTCGGGACCACCAGTGGGGTGGTCTTTTCTTTTCAGAATATTTCTGCAGATTCCGTTTTATTGCAGACCGTCCGGACCACTTGTGGGTGTACAGCGGCGGAGTGGCCGGAGCAGCCGTTGGCACCTGGAGCGAAAGGTGATTTGCGGATCGAGTTTACGGCTGAAAACAAGGGGCCGTTCAGTAAAAAAATCCGTGTATTTTTTGATGCAATGCGCAAGCCGGAGATCTTGATGATTCGGGGTCGGGTGGAGTAGTGGCAACAAAATAGCGGTGGGGCTGTTAAGCGGATAAACAAACACTGCACAGTTTATGTCCGTTTATGCTTTGAAGCGCGTTCAGCGCCTTCCTATTTCACTTGATCAGGCATGGGATTTTTTTTCCAGTCCACTCAATTTAAGGGAGATTACGCCTCCTTATATGGATTTTAAGGTGACCTCCGACCCGGAGTTTTTAAAGAAGATGTACACGGGTCAAATAATCACGTACACAGTGAAGCCAGTACTTGGGATACCGTTGTTTTGGATGACGGAGATCAAACATGTTGCTGATCGGCAGTTTTTTGTGGACGAGCAGCGGGTTGGGCCCTATCGGATTTGGCACCATCAGCATCATTTCAGAGAGATTCCGGGAGGGGTAGAGATGACAGATTTGGTTCATTACCAGATTCCATTTGGTCCTCTGGGTCAACTAGCAAATTGGTTGTTTGTGCGGCGTCAGCTGGAGGGTATTTTTAGTTATCGGTGGAATAAGCTAGAGGATTTATTTGGGAAAATGTAGGTGGTTGGGTAATCCCGGCCGGTTTATTTTCGTCCGAAGTCGGCCGGGATTTCTCCCCATTGATCGGTTTCCCATTTGATGATTTTATTGTTAAAATGGTGGGTAGCCAGCCATTGTTCTGCGCGTCGAATGAGTTCAAAGATTTGGGCATTCCGAGGGCTTGGTTCTAGTTTGGTTCTACATTTTTTGGCTTTGACCCAAGCTTGTGCATTTTTGGAGTCGGTATAAATTGGAACATGTGGACTGTTTTGTTGGTGTAGCCAGGCCAGTGCGTGGACAAGTGCCAAGAACTCCCCTACATTATTGGTTCCATCGGGCATCGGGCCAACGTGAAAAATTTGTTGTCCGGTCCGGACGTGCACTCCTCGGTACTCCATATCACCGGGGTTGCCACTGCAGGCGGCATCTACTGCCAGGCTATCTAGTTGGACCCCTATTTTTTCGAGTTCACCTTTTGTTTTTTTGACGGTTTTGGTGTCGGTACCGGCGTAATTCCAGTAGCTCCCTTTGAACGCTTTTTCTGCTTCTGCTTTACTGGCAAAGGATTTGTATTTAGCACCGTTCACTCCTTTGACCTGTGCTCCGGCATCGTCCCAGTTGTCGTACACTCCGGGTTGAATTCCTTCCCACACCACATAATATTTCTTTTTTGCCATTGTGAAGTGATTACATTCCTATTAGACGTGATTCAATAAAAGGTTAGGTTATTTGCTTTATTGCAGATACGAGTTTATCCAGGTCTTCTGTGGTGGTGTACACATTAGGGGTTATGCGAACGCCCTTTATTTTTTCCCATTCTATTCCTACTGTATGTATTTTCCAATCGCGGAACAGGGTTTCTGAGATGTCACCTGGCTTTTTCCCTTCGATCCCAAAACATCCGATGGCGCAGCCGTATTTGGGTTTTTTTGAAGTAAAAAATTGGATTCCTGGGACGTTACTGACCTTATCCATCCAATAATTTTTCAAGAAGTGGAGGCGTTCTTCTTTTCGTTGCGCACCGATCATTTGGTAAAAGTCAACGGCATATCCGATGGCCATTTCGATGGGGAAGTTACGGGTTCCCAGGGTTTCGAATTTTCGGATATTATTGCTTTGCGGTTGGTCGTTCGAGAGCAGGGGCCATATTTTTCCAATTTTATCCTTTTTTATCCAAAGCATTCCGGATCCGATAG
>Ga0315900_10001920_pt1 | contig 32719 bp, 24 predicted proteins | sample LakEriMetagenome_FD_203521 | JGI IMG/M metagenome (GOLD analysis project Ga0315900, IMG submission 203521) | Freshwater fungal communities from buoy surface, Lake Erie, Ohio, United States - Buoy 12 MA114 | ecosystem: Environmental > Aquatic > Freshwater > Lake > Lake biofilm | place: USA: Lake...
ACATACCCATAAACAAATCAAACGATTTGAGTAAAAACGACTATATGTTTTATAACAGTTCATGTTTTTATAACTTAAAAATGCTTTTCGGGAAAATATAAAAAACAGCATGTTGCCTAAACATCCTATTTTTTGTTTGCTTTTGTTTCCCCGAAAGCTTCAAAATGCATATTGGCAGGTCTTCTGACTCGTCTTTTGTTTTTAGCCTTCCCATCTTTACTGACAGTGGCGTGTTTTAAAAACAATATTTTAAGACTTACAGCAGCGGGCACTGTTCATGAATTACACATGATTCCCTTTTAATTTTTGATATTAATTTAATATCGAAAAACCAAATTGCGAGGCAAATGTATATAATTAAAACAAAAAACGCACATTTATTTTAAATGTGCGTTTTTATAGTTATTGAAATTTATTAATTATGTTCCTGAAAGCATTGTCCACGTTACATTTTCGGGATGTTCTTCTGGTTTAACGCTTAATACAGGAACTTTTGAGTGATGAATCACTTGCAATGCATATGGACCTAAAAAGAATCCACTTAGTTCAGCATCCTGATCAGTCATAATAGAAATTAAATCACCTCCAATTTTTTCGCAATAATTTACAGTTGCTACTGCTCTGTTTTTTACATTTTGAAGTAACTCAGAAGAACATACAACGCCTTTATCTTTTGCCGCAGTAACAACTTGATGTAACATTACTTCCATTGCTGGTTTTTTACTAGCTTCATCATCGGCTAATAAGCCTACTGCGTAGATATGTGCCGCAAATTGTTTTGCTAGTTCTATAGTTAAAACCACTTTATGTCTTGTGTGCTCTGATGTATCAATTGGCAAAATAATTTTATGATAGCCTAATGTGTCAACTGCCTGACTTATTGTTAAAACTGGGCAAGGGCTTTTTGTTAAAACTTTTAAGGTGTTACTTCCAATGGTTAAATCTTCCCAAGAACTATAACCGTGAGTTCCCATCACAATTAAATCAGCATTTAACTCTTTTGCAACTTTTACAATTTCAGTAGTTGGATTGCCAGAGTTTACGACAGTTGTTACTTTTACACCATATTGGTTTTTGATGTCTGTTGCTAATTCATTTAGTTTTTGTTGAACAGCTTCCGAAGCTTTTTCAATATTATCTAATGTGATACTTGGAGTAAATACATTAAATTTTTCCCAGTGTTTAGTAATGATATGTACTAAGTAAATTTCTCCTTTTGTATATTGAGCTAAAAAGGCGCCTTGCTTTATTGCTAAATAGGATGTTTCTGAGAAATCAGTAGTGATGATGATTTTGTTTGTGTTTAAGTGTATCATAAGTTTAGTGTTTGTTTGGTATTATAAATTTAATAATTTTTTAAAATCAACAACATATCGAAGCTAGTGGCTTATATTTTCAACAGCTTTTGGATTATGCTTATGTTTAAATAATAGCGCAAATAAAACGGCAATGATTAGAGCATAAATTGCGAATGTTAGCCAGATATTATGCCAGTCTTTTCCAGTTTCGGAAGTGAAATAATGATCAATTAAATAGCCACTTGTAATACTTCCAAACACAGCTCCAAAACCATTAGTCATCATCATAAATAATCCTTGGGCAGAGGAGCGAATAGTTGAGTTGGTAGATGTTTCCACAAATAAAGATCCAGAGATATTAAAAAAGTCAAATGCCATTCCGTATACAATACACGACATAATAATCATCCATAATCCATCAGTAGGATTTCCGAAAGCAAATAATCCAAAACGTAACACCCAAGCAAGCATGCTAAATAACATGACCTGTTTAATGCCAAATTTTTGCAAGAAAAAAGGTATAGCTAAAATAAATAGAGTTTCTGAAATTTGAGAAATCGACATAATAATGGTAGAATATTTTACGACAAAAGAATCTGCATATTCGGCTTGATGTTTAAAGTCATCTAAAAATACATCGCCATAAGCATTAGTTAATTGTAAAGCCGCTCCCAAAAACATGCTGAATACAAAAAACAAGGCGAGTTTATAGTTGGCAAATAGTTTAAATGAACTTAGCCCTATTAAATCAACAAACGATTGATTGTTTTGCGTGTTATGTTGTGGTTTACATTTAGGTAACGAGAAAGAATAAATTCCTAATGCGATGGCTGCAATAGCTGCAATGTAAAATTGATTTTCGGAAGCTTTGTTGCCAGTTAAATTGGTTATCCACATAGCCACAATAAATCCAATGGTTCCCCAAACTCTAATAGGAGGAAAATCTTTTACAACATCAAGATTATTACTTTTTAATGCATTGTAAGCAACTGAATTAGATAAAGCTATAGTAGGCATGTAAAAAATCATCGCTACTAAAATCACCCAAAAAAAACTTGAGGGATTGTTAATTTGAGGAACATAGATTAAGGTTAACCCGCCTAGAATATGTAAAATTCCATATAATTTCTCGGCGTTCATCCATCTATCAGCTATAATACCGCAAAGAGTAGGCATGAAGATAGACGCAATTCCCATGGTTGAAAAAATGGCGCCAAATTGAGTTCCATCCCATTGTTTTGTTCCAAACCAATAATTGGCAACAGTAATTAACCAAGCGCCCCAAACAAAAAATTGTAAAAAGCTCATGATTATTAAACGCAACTTCAAACTCATACCAAATAGTTTTTAATTTATTACAAGAGCAAGATAGAAAAAAAGATTTAAAATGTCACTAAAAATTACTTGTGTATTATATGTTTAAAATCTAGAAATCATGAATACTAAACTAATGACATCTATCCTTTTAATTTGTGTTTTTATGTTTAACTGCACTTATGGAAAAACAAAAGTATCTCTGCAAAAAGCTTTCGATAAAAAGTACATTATCGCCAAGGCAGTTTGTAAAGGTGGCTTAGAATTAGACTATTCAGTTTCCAATTTACTAAAAGATTCGCTTTTAATATTTATTCCAGCTGGATGGCGTTTTAATTCAAATGCTGGTAAAAACGATTATCAAGATATTTTAGTGACTCGTGAAGAAGTTTTAGTATTGAGTCCCAAACAAACTAAAAAGTTTGATATTAAAGGTTATTGTTGTGAAGCCACTAAAAGTGGCCCTCAAAAAGGAGTGCCTTATACGCTAGGTAAAATGGCCGATAGTAGTTTGGTATTATTGGCCCGTTATCTAAATACTCATAAAGTAGATTCAAATACCGAGCAGTATAGTGTTTGGGCAATTAGTGACGGTAAAGAAACTGCCAATATTACAAGCAATAATGATTCGATAGCGGCATTATTAAGAACTTTTGTTGCAACAGTAAAAGGAGAGCCATTGCCTTGGTATACATTGTTGAAAAGAGCCAGAATTTCAAACTTAGGTGAAGTATCTGACCATCCTGTAAGGTTTAAAGCAAATATTAATTACGTTGTAGCAGAAACTTGTTACTCGTACTGTTATATTATTGACTCCAAAGGACAAAAAGTTTCTGAGATATTTGGAAAATGGTTATTACCTCAAAATACAGACTATAATGCCAACTTTAATGTAGCTGGCCTAAAAAAGGGTGAGTATAAATTAGTTTTAGAAGGAAAAAATACACCTTTATTTAAAAAAACGTTTAAAATTTAAGTCTTAATTATTTGTTTATCAGTTAATTAAATAAAGATTAAGAATTATTTCTTTTTTGAAGTATTCGTTAGCATAATTCAATTATTTTTTTACTTTTGCAGAAAAAAATAAAGTATAACATTATGTATTGGACATTAGAATTAGCATCGTGGTTAGAAGATGCGCCTTGGCCGGCAACTAAGGATGAGTTAATTGATTTTGCTATCAGATCTGGTGCGCCAATGGAAGTAATTGAAAATTTACAAGAAATGGAAGACGAAGGCGAAGCCTATGAAACCATTGAAGAAATTTGGCCTGATTACCCAACTAAAGATGATTTCTTTTTTAACGAGGATGAATATTAAAACAAAAAAGGTTCGCAATTGCGAACCTTTTTTTATTATTAAGCTTACTAATCTTGATCTAAAGCATTTGGTTTACCAGCAGCTTTTTTCTCTTTATGTTTAGTTTTTAATGTTTCTAATTGCTCAGGAGTTAAAATTGCTTTTACACCTTGGCGGTATTCTTTTCTAACGGCCTCAATTTCAGTTCTTGCAGCCTCTTTACTTTCTTTTTGTCCTTTGTATTTTTCGCGAATGGCATCAACATTTGTAGCACGAGTTGTAGCTAAAGCTAGTACTTTTGCTTTTTGCTCTTCTGTTAAATTAACCTCTGCATTTAATTCATCTACACTTTTTTGAGCGCGTTCAGCTACCGTTGCTTTTTGTTTTACTTCTTTATTAATTCCAGCTTTTGCTGCGCCAGGTTTTTTTGGAGATTCCTGAGCATTCATTGAAGTTGATACAGCGAATAGGCAAACTGCCATTACAATTACTTTTTTCATATGATTTGTTTTTTAATGTTTGCTTATTGGCAAACTGGTTTTTAAAATTATTTGTGGTTTGACTTTCAAACTCTTTGCCAGTTTAAAAGTAATATGTTAAAATAGTAAAAAATTACTATTTAGTTTTATGAGTAGTTTTTTTATCTTTTGGTTTATCGTCTACCTTTTGTGTTTGTTCAACTTTACAAATCTTACAAGCTTCGTAACCTTGTTTTTTTGCCTCCTTTAATTCAATACCTTTTTTGCCAGTTTTTGCAATGTCACAGTTTTTTGCATGATATTTTTTTCCTGATTCGGTAATATAAACTGTTTGTGCTTTTATTTTTAAACTCGAGAAACATAAAGCAAAAATCAGAGCGGTTAAAATTTTCTTAATTATCATAGAATTAATTTAATACACAAACATAAAAAAACCGTTCAATATTATTGAACGGTTTATATTAAAATGATTAACACATGTTAGTATTGAACTTTAGGAATCATTCCTCTAATTCCCATATCCACAGGTACTTCTCCTATTTCAGGCTGGAAGTATCCATCTGGTGCACCAACTTCAATCCATTCAAAACTTTTATTAGTTGATAAAGACACGGTAATAACAATATCTTGAGTTTCGGTCCCTGTAATTGTTAATAATTGATTTGCACTTGACATATCAGTAAATTGTGCTGTTACCACACAGCTTCCTGCAGGAATTGGCGAATTTGCAAAATTAGGATTAACAACAGTTGTAGCCCCTGATGGTGCTTGTCCATCGGCTTTCCAATATCCATATCCTGGAATGTAAGTTTCAAATCCCCAGTAGCCCTGAGGATGATTTACATTTGGTCCACCAACTGATGCAGAAGGGATGTAATCTTGATCTTTAATTTTATATTTTGTGACATAAGTTTTATAGCCAACAAATGAGGCAACAGTTCCATTAGCAATTTGATTTCCAGGTAACGCATTTGCTTTATACGGAATATTATAGTTTTGGTAAGATAATGATAAACGCAGCCATTTATAGGTTCCCGGAGTTATTTGGCTCAACGGTGCTGAATAAAAAACAACATTTTCTTTTACAACAACCGATTTACTAAACTGTATCGCTGCCGACCCACCTGCTGTGGTTTCTGGAGCATGATAAAGAATTTTTCCAGCACCAAGTGCCGTTAAATCACCTTGGGCTAATTCAATATAATGTGCAGCCATTTGATTAAATTTTGGAGAATAGGCTCCATGTCCAGATGGTAATGTTGAGGGTTGACCAATATTATTTAATCTAGCTTGTGTAGAGTCGAACTTGAATTTAAAAATTAATTTTGGTCCAGTAGAATTGTCTGTCCATACAGTATCTGGATAAACATCTTCTACTGCTCCTGTAGTTGTTGGATTAGGATCTGGAGTTATTTCATCTTCAGTTTTCTTTTTGCAGGAAAATAAAATCCCAGCAATTAAAGCTATAGCAAATAATTTTTTCATTTATATTTTTTTTGTTTAACGAAGGTATGAAAAATAGAGAATAAATTACATACTGCGTTAAACAAAATAAGCCCTTGAAAACAAGGGCTTATCAGATATTAGATTCTCAGTGTTATTAAGCTACTGGAGGTATTTGGGTTTCATTTTCTGCAAGTTTATTTAAAGCTGCAGCCTCTTTTTCTTTTTCCTCAGCAATATCTTTAGCAAAAGGTCGTTTCCCAAAAATAGCTTCTAAATCTTCTTTGAATATAACTTCTTGTTCTAATAATTTTTCGGCTAACTGTGTTAATTTTTCTTTGTTAGCTAGTAAGATTGTTTTTGTTCTTGCATAAGCAATATCAATCATTTTCTTAACTTCTTCATCAATTATTTTAGCGGTGTTTTCGCTATATGGTTTATTGAAGCTGTATTCGCTTTGTCCTGAACTATCATAATAACTTACGTTACCAATTTTATCATTCAATCCATAATACACTATACTTGCATAAGCTTGACGAGTAATTTTTTCTAAATCACTTAATGCGCCAGTCGAAATTTTTCCGAAGATAATTTCTTCAGCAGCACGTCCACCTAAAGTAGCGCACATTTCATCTACAATTTGTTCGGTAGTTGTAATTTGTCTTTCTTCAGGTAAATACCAAGCGGCACCTAATGAACGACCACGAGGAACAATAGTCACTTTAATTAAAGGTGAAGCATATTCGCACATCCAACTAACAGTAGCATGACCAGCTTCGTGAAAAGCAATCACTCGTTTTTCGGATGGAGTGATAATTTTATTTTTCTTTTCTAAACCTGCAATAATTCTATCTACAGCATCTAGGAAATCTTGCTTGGTAACCTGTTTTTTGTTGGCACGAGCTGCAATTAAAGCGGCTTCGTTACAAATATTTGCAATATCAGCACCACTAAACCCTGGAGTTTGTTTTGCTAAAAATTCCACATCAACGGTTGCATCAATTTTAATTTTCTTTAAATGCACTTTAAAAATTTCTTGACGCTCAACCACATCTGGCATATCTACATAAATTTGTCTATCAAAACGACCAGCGCGCATCAAAGCTCGGTCTAAAATATCAGCACGGTTAGTAGCGGCTAAAATAATAACGCCACTGTTTGTACCAAAACCATCCATTTCAGTTAATAACTGGTTTAACGTATTTTCACGCTCATCGTTTCCACCAGCAGCTGCATTTTTGCCACGAGCTCTACCAATAGCATCAATTTCATCAATAAAAATAATACAAGGCGACTTTTCTTTAGCTTGTTTAAATAAATCACGCACACGAGACGCACCCACACCTACAAACATTTCCACAAAATCAGAACCTGATAAAGAGAAGAATGGAACTTTTGCTTCACCAGCAACGGCTTTCGCCAATAAAGTTTTACCAGTTCCTGGAGGGCCAACTAATAATGCACCTTTTGGAATTTTTGCTCCTAAGTCGGTATACTTTTTCGGGTTCTTTAAGAAATCTACGATTTCCATAATTTCCACTTTAGCACCATCTAAACCTGCAACATCATTAAAAGTCACATTAACGTTTGAATCTTTATCAAATAAAACAGCTTTTGATTTACCAATATTGAATATTTGACCAGCGCCACCACTTCCGCCACCGCCCATTCTACGCATCATCACAATCCAAAGCACAACCATAATAGCAATTGGCAACATCCATCCTAAATGGTCACTCCATTCTGTTCTATCTTGACGAGAAGGAGAGACACGTAGCTGAATTGGTAAGTTAGCATTGGTTTGAACCAAACGTACTTGTTCTAAAAAATCTTTTACATCAGGAACAGATACTTTAAAATGTGGACCTGGGGCACTTTTCGGATTAGGGAAAAGTTGAACCATTTTTCCACTTTTATCTGGCTGAAAGTAGCGAGTTAATTTTAAACTATCTTGATTAATAGTGATTTCTGCGATTTTTTCATTTACAATCACAATTTCTCTAACATCGCCTTTAGCAAGCATGTTTTGTTCAAACTGCGTTTGGTCTACTTCGTAAACTCGGCCCTCGAAATCTTGTCCAAAAAACACGAATCCCAAAAGACCTACAATTACTAATCCGTAAATCCAATAAAAGCTATTACCGCCATTGCTTCCATTTCCGTTTCCTCCACCAAATGGATTAGTAGGTTTTTTACCAAAACGATCTTTCATTTTTTCAAATTGCTTCTTTCTTTCTTCTTCACTAGAGGAAGTATTAGAAGGTTCAGGATTTTTTGGTATATTATTTTGTTGTTCGTCGCTCATAATTAAATTATATAACGTATAGTTTTATGTTTTGTTTTTAATCTGCAATAGTTGTTATTTCGCCATCAGCCCAAAGACCTTCGATATTGTAAAATTCACGAGTTTCACGCATAAAAACGTGTGCTACGATATTTACATAATCTACTAAAATCCATTCAGCATTTTGATGTCCTTCGCTATGATAAGGCTTTTCACCTGTTTTTTTAATAACAGATTCTTCCAAAGTGTCAGCAATAGCATTAACGTGTGTAGTACTGTCTGCATCACAAATCACAAAGTAATCAGCTACACGGTGCTCTAAACCAATTAAATTAATAATGGTAATGTTTTTCGCTTTTTTCTCTTGCATACCTTCTACAATAGCATCAAGTAAACTAGTTGTTTGAGCCTTAGTTGCTGTTTTTTTAGGACGTTTTGCGCCGCTCGAAACTTTCTTTTTGTTCTCGGTATTAGCAATGCGATTAGCTTCTTTTTGCAGCTCTTCTTTTTCAGTTAAAGGCTTTTTAACTACTTTTTTTGCTGCTGCTTTTTTGGGAGTAGCTTTTTTTGTGGAAGATGCTTTTTTAGTTGCTGTTTTTTTTGCTGGTAATTTTGCCATATTTTTTTGTTGCTAATGCTATTCCGTTTTTTACTTTTGTTTTGCTGTAAGCAACAAATTTAACCTTTTTTTTTTGCCTAAATGGAAACATTATTTATTGGGAATAACTCACTTTTTTTACATGAGGTAGAAAGTACCAATACTTATGCCATGAACTTGTTAAGGAATGTTAACCCTATTGAAGGCACAATTGTATATACCGACAATCAAACCAAGGGAAAAGGTCAAAGGGGCACGCTATGGTCGAGCAAAATAGGGCAAAATTTGATTATTTCAGTTATTTTGAAACCTCAATTTTTAGGCTTAGATAAAACCTTTTATTTGAGCAAAATAAGTGCTTTAGCTGTTTATGACGTATTGACTGATATTTTAACTAATAGCCAATATGACATTAAAATCAAGTGGCCTAATGACATATTAGTAAATCAAAAGAAAATTGCAGGCATTTTAATTGAAAATAATTTCACAACCCATTCAATTCAATATTCTGTTATTGGAGTTGGATTAAATGTTAATCAAGATGAATTTAGTGATTTTGAGAGAGCTGCAACCTCATTAAAACTAATTTTAGACATAGATTTTGATAGGAAAAGAGTGATGGAGTCATTATGTCAAAAAATGGAAAAATGGTATTTAAAATTAAAAGAACATAAGTTTGATTTAGTTGACGAGGCTTATTTGAATGCTCTGTTTGGAATTAATCAGACTTTATCTTTCAAAAATTCTAATAAAACAATATTTGAGGGTAAAATGATTGGTGTAAGTAAAGATGGAAAATTGAGAGTTGAATTACCAACTTTTGAAATCAGAGAATTTGAAATTAAGGAGATCAAATTTTTAGGGTAATCAAATTTTTAATAAAGATTGATAAGTCCTTCCTTTTTTTTTAGAAAGGATTTTTATTTTTGTTAGATGAGATTTGGTGTTTTATTCTTCCTTTTGTTTGCTTGTAAATCGATATTTGCTCAAACTCCGTATACGTCTTATTTTTTGGGTGATGTAAGTGATGTAACAACTACAACACAATATGGTGTTTGCTTAATGGGCGGAGCTACAGAGGATGATAATGCTATGACTTGGTTTTTGAACAAAAGTGGAGGTGGCGATATTGTGGTTTTAAGAGCTACTGGAACTAATGGATACAACTCTTATTTATATTCGGGACTTGGTGTTAATGTTAATTCTGTTGAAACCATTGTTATTAATAGTCTGGCAGCAGCTAATCATCCTTATGTTAGACAACAGCTAAGAAATGCCGAGGCTGTTTTTATTGCTGGCGGGGATCAATTTGATTATCTATCTTATTGGAAAAACACTGCTGTTGATAGTGCTTTAAATTATCTAATTAATATTAAACACTGTCCTATTGGAGGTACTAGTGCTGGAATGGCCATACAAGGGCAGGCATATTTTTCAGCTGCAGTTTCATCAATTACAAGTTTAGCAGCATTATCTGACCCTTATGGCAGTGCTGTTACCATAGGTAATAATGATTTTATTCATCATCCCACTTTAAAAAGAGTTATTACAGATACTCATTTCGATAATCCAGACAGACGTGGGCGGTTATCTGTTTTTTTAGCAAGATTGTTTCAAGATAGTACTCAGGCGTTTTATGGCATCGCATGCGATGAATACACAGCTGTTTGTATTGATGATTTGGGTATTGCTAAAGTTTTTGGTGGTTTTCCAACTTATGATGATAACGCTTACTTTATTCAAGCAAATTGTACTTTACCTAACAATCCTGAAAATTGTACGTCGGGTCAGCCACTTACTTGGAACAGGAATAATGCGGCGTTAAAAGTTTATCAAATAAAAGGCGATGCCGCTGGAAATAATTCATTTAATGTAAATGATTGGACGACTTGTAATGGTGGAGCGTGGCAAAATTGGTACATAAATAATGGTGTCATTTCTTATAGTTTAAATGCAACTGCACCAAGTTGTTTGCCAACTAATATTATGGAGTCGAATAATAATACTGAATTGCAATTATACCCTAATCCAGTAAGTAATACATTGTATATTTCGGGCAATGAAATTCCAAAACATTTTTTTATTTTTAATAGTGTTGGAATGATGGTTGCTGATGGCAAAGATTTAAATGAGATTGATCTAAGTGCTTTTGTAAATGGAATGTATTTCGTAAAAATACATTTAGAAGGTAGCAACGTGACAAGAGTTAAAAAAATTATTGTAAAACATCAATAGATAAAATGTAATGAAGCAATATCACGATTTAATGAATCATGTTTTAGAACATGGGGTAAAAAAAGAAGACAGAACAGGAACAGGAACTGTAAGTGTATTTGGTTATCAGATGCGCTATAATTTGGCAGAAGGATTTCCATTATTGACTACTAAAAAATTGCATACTAAATCCATTATTCATGAGCTGTTGTGGTTTTTAAAAGGCGATACAAATATTAAATACCTAAAAGATAATGGCGTGCGTATTTGGGACGAATGGGCGGATGCCGATGGAAATTTAGGTCCTGTTTATGGTTACCAATGGCGTAATTGGCCAACTCCTGACGGTAAACATATTGATCAAATATCTCAAGTAATTGATATGATTAAAAACAATCCTGATTCGCGAAGGTTGATTGTAAGTGCTTGGAATGTAGCGGATATCAATAATATGAAATTGCCACCTTGCCATGCTTTTTTTCAGTTTTATGTAGCTAACGGAAAGTTAAGTTGTCAGTTATACCAACGTAGTGCTGATATATTTTTGGGAGTACCTTTTAATATTGCCTCTTATGCAGTTTTAACGATGATGATTGCACAAGTATGTGATTTACAATTAGGAGATTTTGTTCACACTCTTGGTGACGCTCATTTGTATTCAAATCATATAGAGCAGGCAAAATTGCAATTGTCACGAGATTTTAGACCATTGCCAACGATGAAAATTAACCCGAATGTGAAATCTATTTTTGATTTTACAATTGATGATTTTACTTTAGAAAATTACGATCCACATCCACATATTAAAGCTGAGGTGGCCGTTTAAAAAATTAAAATAAAATTTCATCAATCATCTAAATACAATTAACTTTACACAAATTTGAATTATGAGCGATATTAAAACAATATTAGAAAGTGCAAAGTCACAAATGGAGAAAACGATTTCTCATTTAGAGTCTGAATTAGCTAAAATTAGAGCAGGAAAAGCAAATCCAAGTATGTTAGATAATATATTTGTGGATTATTATGGTGCAAAAACAACTCTAGGAAATGTTGCAAGTGTAAATACTCAAGACTCAAGAACAATATTAGTTCAGCCTTGGGAGAAATCTATGTTAACTCCTATTGAAAAAGCAATACAAGCTGCTAACTTAGGATTTAATCCTCAAAATGATGGTATTTTAATTCGTATCATCGTGCCACCATTAACAGAGGATCGTCGTAAAGACTTAGTAAAAACATCTAAGTCATGTGGCGAAGATGCTAAAGTGAGTTTAAGAACTATTCGAAAAGAGTCAATTGATAAAATCAAAGCCTTGCAAAAAGCTGGCTTGCCCGAAGATGAAGCAAAAGGTGGTGAAGCTAAGATGCAAACTATTATTGATGAGTTTGTGGTTAAATGTGAGAAGCATTTAGAACAAAAAGAAAAAGAAATTTTAACTGTATAAGTAGAATAAACCTTAAAAAGTAAAAAATCCATGAAATGCAAGTTTCATGGATTTTTTTATTGTGTAAAGTTTTAGTGGATTTTTGTTTATTCAACTCGTTTAATAGTACAACCTATAGATTTAGTTTCTTGTAGTTTTGGAGTTTCATTTTTTGCTAGAGCATTTATCGCATCTTTTAAATAATGTGTTTTAACTAAAGAAGCATCTTTCACATTATCGTCAATAGCACCTTTATACACCAAACCCTTCGAATTAAATAAAAAACATTGAGGAGTTCTAGCAGCACCAAAAGCATCAGCTAATTTAGAATTCGCATCAACTGTATAGAAACAAGTTAATTTTTGAGCAGAAGCATATTTTACCATTGCATCAAAGCTATCTTCATCTGAACGTTGAGCTTCGTTACTATTAATAATAATACAACCAATACCTTGTTTAATACAATCGTCGGATAATTCTTTAATTCGGCTTTCGCTTAATTTTACATAAGGACAAGTATTACAAGAAAATATAACTAGTAAGCCCTTTGGTGTTTTAGCGGTATTTAAAGAAACATCTTTGCCGCTTACATCTTTCATTTTCTCATCTGCCATTGGTATAGGAGCATTTAAGCCAAGCTCAGTCCCTACATTTGTGTTAATAAAAGACAATAAAAATCCACAGGCAACTAAAAGTACAAAAAATATAAAACCTTTCTTCATGATGATGTTAATTTAATAAGAAGCTAAATTAGCAAAACGATTTAGATAAGGGATAAGTTTCCTCGAAAGAATCAATAGATTCGTCTAAAGTAATTGGCTACAGAATTTATTCATAATTGCCTGAATTTTAACAATTTGTTAATGAAAAAGACACAATATATATTCTTTAATACACTACATTTGTTTAGTAAAAGTGAACACCCTAGAGGTCTTTTTTATTGATATTAATTAATAAGAGATAACCAAAACCGCTTTAAATTATTTCAAAAAGCGAACACCCTACAGGAGTTTTTTAAAGTCATTAAAAAACTAATCCGAAACCGCTTTAATTAAATTGAAAAATTTTTTTAAAATGGAGCTCTTTAACGCAAAAAATAAAAAATTAAAACAAATTGCTAAAGTATTGGCTTTTGTATTTGTTTTTGCGTTTACTAGTAGTTGGGGTCAGGCAGTTTTACCTTTAACTAGAACTTTGTGGCAAGCAGAACCGGCTGGATGGACAAACTCTGGTTGTTCATGGAGGAATACAATTTTCGCTTGTACAGGAAGTGACGCAACAACATTTGATAATACAGGAGATTCAAGAACAGTGTTCTTTGGTTCCGCACCAAATCAATTAGTGTTTAAACTCAAAAGATCTTCTATGTCTGGTGCATCTTCTTTATTAGTCCAAGAATCTCCTGATGGTAGTACATGGACAAATATTGGTAATTATGGCACTGCTGGAGGATCAACTGCTATTACAGATTGTGCTGACATAACACTAACATTGAATTGTCTTTCTAGGTATGTAAGATGGACATATACAAAAGCAAATGGAAATTGTGATATGGATGATGTTTCTATATCGTCATATGTTGGAGTTTGTGGTTCAACAAACACAATAACAACAGGTTCAGTTAGTAATCCTCCTTTTGCTTTAACAGATTGTACTATTACTGCTACAGGTAATGTGGCATTTACATCTAGCGGTACTTTTGTTGCTGGTAATATTTATACAGCCCAACTTTCAAATGCGGTAGGTAGTTTTGCTTCTGCTGTTAATGTTGGAACGCTTTCTTCTACATCAAATTCAGGTACCATTCCAATTACAATTCCTGCGGGCACACCTTCTGGGACAGGCTATTTAATTAGAGTTGTAAGCAGTAATCCAAGCGTTACTGGGTCTAATTCTGCAGTTTTTACTATAACGTTGACTTGTGTAACGACAACTGTTTGCCCCTCTTTGTTAGGTGTCCTTATTAATGGTTGCTCAGGTTCTTGCAGTGGTGAGGGTAATAATGAATTTGTAGTAATGAGTTCTGGTTCCTATTCTATTCCGGTAAACGCTACGAATATTAATCTTTCTTATGATAATGGAAGTGCCATTAATTTTACAGGTGGCTTTACTCCACAACCGGGCGATATTACAAATCTTAACACATTGGCTGGTTGTGGAGTATTTGTAGATGCTTCTGCAGGGACCATACCAGCCAATAGTACATTTATCGTAATGAATTCAGGCTCTTGTTTTAATAGTGGCTTTAATAGTTTTTGTGGCAGTGGTACCATTTATGTTGTGTTTTCAAATGATGCGGATTGGATAGCTGGAGGTTTTTTTGCCAATAGTGGAGCTTCAGTTCGTTCGTTTATTACTAATTTCAGCGCTCTTACCGGTGGAACCTGTGGAACTACTACTTATACATACCTTCCTGATAATTTAACAGGAGGAGATGGTGGATCAGTTTCCTATAGTTCTCCCGGAGGAAGCCCATCCTATTTGCCCGGCACAGGAACTTGCGCTCCTCAATTAACTATTTTACCAATTGATTTAATTGATTTTTACGCAACGCAAAATGGTTCGAAAAATGATTTGATTTGGAAAGTTGCTTCTGAAAAAAATGTTTCGCAGTATATGATCGAAAAAAGTGAAGATGGAATTAATTTTAAAGAGATGGTTCGTTTAAATTCGTCAACTAACGAAGGTCATGCGATGACATACATAGCAGAAGATGAGGAGCCTTATAGTGGAATAACTTATTACAGATTAAGTACGATAGAAATCAACGGTAAAACAAATCAGTATAAAATTATTGATATCGATAGAGGAAATAAGTTTTGGAAGTCATTAATATATCAGAATGATCATCATTTAGTAGTTGAATTTAAGAACACAGTCCCCAAAAATAGTACTATCAGTTTATTTGATTTATCGGGAAAATTATTGGCTGAGGAAAACATAAAAGATTCTCAAACTAAAATACATGTTCAAAATTTGGCAGAGGGCCTTTATTTTGTGAAAATACAATCTCCTTACAAAACAGATAATTTCAAAATCATCATTCAAAAATAACAATTCGGTAATTATATAATTTTATAAAAATCATTAATTCGTACAAATTTAAATTAAGCTCTATGAAACGTTTTTTACTTCTTTTTACATGTTTAATCGCCTTTTCGCAAATAAAGTCGCAGTGTTTTGAAATTCAAAGTATTTTGGTTGATGCATGCGCTGGCTCGCAAGAGGGCCAAAACGAAATGGTTATTTTTAAAGTGGGAAGCACTGCTTTAAACACAGCTAATATGAGTGTAAACTGGCCTAATAATAGTTGGCTGGGTTTAACACAAAATGCAGGCACAGCAGCAGATATTGCAACAGTTAATGCAACTATTTTTGGATGTGGTTTTTTAAGAGAGCCAGTTGCAGGTGTTTTGCCAGCTAATGCAAAAGTATTATTAGTTACGAGTACTGCTTGGACACCGTTAGCACAAAGTTTCGCAAATTTAAATGATACTCTATATGTTATTTTTCAAACAGCAGGTAATACCTCTGGACATTTTGCTAATTATAATACCGCAGCAGGATTAAGAACATTAACAATAACATTCAATCCGCCAGTAGGTTGCACAGATGCAGTTACTTATGATAGAACGCTGTTAGTTAACCAAGCTGGTAATTTGGGAGCACAAGATGGAGGTGCGGTAGATTTTACGACATCTGGCACACCAACATACGTTAATAAAGGTTGCCAAGCTCCATTTATTCCATTATCTGTTAACGCAGGTGCTGATAAAACAATTTGTGCAACAAATACGCAAACGTTTAGTGCAACCGCTTCTGGTGTATATACTTCTATAAACTGGAGTTTAGGAGCAGGAGCCACTGGTACTTTTGTGCCTACAAATTCTGTTAGCACAACTTACAGTCCTGGTTCAGGCGATAATGGCACTATTAAATTGTACGTAACTATTTTAAAAGCATGTGGCACTTCAACTACGACAGTAAAAGACAGTGTTTTGTTAACTATTACTCCTCTGCCTACTTTAACACTAAGTCCTAATAATGTGGCTATTTGCGCGGGGCAAAGTGCTACTGTTACTGCAGCGGCCAATACTGCTGTAACTTATACGTGGAGTAACTCTGCCAATACTAGTTCGGTATCTCTAAATTCAGCGGGTGTTTATACCTGCAATGTTTCAAATGCATGTGGTAATGCCACTGGCACAGTAAATGTTACTTTATCGGCTTCACCTACTTTATCTGTAGCAGCGTCTGCCCCTTCCATTTGTGCTAATGGGCAAACAGTCACTCTCACTGCATCTGGTAGTTCGGGAACTTATTTATGGAGCAATGGAGCAAACACAGCTACAACTTCTATCACATCACCAGGTGTGTACACAGCAACGGTTACCACACCAAGTTGTGGCACGGCAGTAAATTCAATCACTGTGGCCGCTATACCATTTCCTACAGTTTCTATTTCAGTGCCGTCAACAACTGTTTGTTCAGGTTCTTCGTTAACTTTTACAGCTAATTCAAGTTCAGGTAATTATTTATGGACGGGCGGTGCCACCACACAAACCATTAGCGTTAATACACCTTCAATTTCTGTAACTGCTACTAACGTTTGCGGAACAGCACAGGCAACTCAAACTTTAAATATTGTAACAATTCCTACAATTTCTGTTAACAATGCAAATGTGAATTTATGTTCTGGGCAAAGTGCTACTGTTACAGCAACGTCCAGCGCAACTTCGTATACTTGGAATCCAGGTAGTATTAATACTAATACTATTGCCTTAAGTACGGCTGGTATTTATACTGTATCAACATCAAATTTATGCGGAAGTTCATCAACTACAGTTGATGTTGTGGTAACTAGTGTTCCCACTGTTTCAGTAGCTTCAAGCTCTTCATCTATTTGTGCTTCTGGTCAAACCGCTACTTTAACCTTATCAGGTAGTTCGGGAACTTACACATGGAGTAATGGTGGAAGCACGTCTACTAACACCATCAATACACCTGGAGTATATACGGCAACTGTTACCACGCCAAGTTGTGGAAGCGCAACAACATCCATTGCAGTAGGAACAAGTCCTTTGCCAACTGTAACAATTTCAGTTCCATCAACAACCGTTTGTTCTGGGTCTTCATTAACCTTTACAGCAAACTCAAGTTCTGGAAATTATTTATGGAGCAATGGCGTTACAACAAATACTGTAACTGTAAACTCTCCGACTATATCTGTTACAAGTACAAATGTATGCGGCAGTGCTCAAGCAAGCCAAACATTAAATGTCATTCTTTCTCCAACAGTTGCGGTGAGTAACGCAAACGTCAATCTGTGTGCGGGTCAAAGTTCTACTGTTACCGCCACTTCTAATGCAATTAATTTTAATTGGAGCCCCGGTAGCATCTCTACGAGTTCCATTGCATTAAATAGTGCAGGTGTTTATTCGGTTACTGCTTCAAATGCTTGCGGTAATGCTATCGAAACAGTAACGGTTACTTTAGGCGCTTTGCCTAGTGTTACAGCATCTGCAACTCAAACATTAATATGCTCAAGTCAAAGTTCAACATTGTCTGTTGCAGGTAGTACTGGAAGTTATTTATGGAGCAATGGCGCTACCACAAGCACTACTTCTGTTAATACATCTGGATTATATACAGTATCTGTAACAACTACATGCGGACAGGCAGTTTCGTCGGTTTCTTTAACAGTCTTGCCTTCACCATCAGTTTCTCTTTCCGCATCTTCATCAACTATTTGTGCTGGGCAAACGTCTACTATAATAGCGCAAGGTAATGTTACAAATTACTCTTGGAGTAACGGCGGAACATCTGACACTCAATTGATAAATACACCTGGCGTTATCACAGTTAGTGTTTCTAATACTTGCGGAGTTGCAACTGCATCAACTATTATTTTTTCAAACTCTTTACCAGTTTTAAATCTAACAACCAGTTCAAGTGTTATTTGTCCTAATGAAACAGCTACATTGACTGTTACAGGAGGAAATGCGCCCTACAGTTGGTCTAACAGTTCAAATACTGGTTCAGTTGTAACAACTACGGGAGGAACAGTATCTGTATCAAATACAAATGTGTGCGGTACAACAACAGAAACTATTGGAGTTCTTGTTGTAAGTTTAAATGCAAGTATTTCTGCTAATCCTATAACAGGAACAGCTCCTTTAATTGTTAATTTTGGCAATAATAGTGTTGGTGCAACTAGTTATTTGTGGGACTTTGGCAATGGATTAACAGCATCAACTCAAACGGTGAGCTCACAAACTTATACAACAGTTGGAAGTTATGTTGTTTATTTATTTGTAACTAGTGGCACTTGTTTAGATGTTGATTCATTGACTATTAATGTAATTAATGAAGGTGGTACTTTAGAGATACCAAATGTATTTACCCCAAATGATGATAGTATTAATGATATTTTTAAAGTTAGAGGATTTAATATTTCAGAGTTTAATTGTACAATCTTTGACCGTTGGGGCTTACAGATGCATGCCTGGGAAGGTATTAAAAATGGTTGGAATGGAAAGTCTAACGATAAGGATGTGCCTGCTGGAACCTATTTCTTTATTATCAACGCAAAAGATCTGGATGGTAAAGAAATAAAAAAACAAGGATATTTGAATTTATTTAGATAACGGTAATTTTATTTCATTACCACATCTAAAATTATTTTTCGGACATGATTTGTAGCCATGTAAACCGCAAGGTTTGCAATCTAAGTTCTTAACTTCAATTACTTGTGAATTGTATGAAAGAGGATAAAAACCGTATTCTGGAATTGTAGAGCAAAAGAAGGCCGTGGTTGGAGAATTTCCAGCAGAAGCTAAGTGCAAAGGTCCACTATCATTCACATAATTCATTTTGGCGTGTTTCATTAATTCACATGATTCTAATAAAGCTAGTTCTCCCGCTAAAATTTTAATATTTGAATGAGAGCTTTTGCTTTTTATTTCTTGGCATAATTCTTTATCAGCTGGTGCACCAAGTAAATAAATAATTATTTCTTTTGGCGTTGAATTACATAATTCAATCCATTTATCTGTAGGTAATTGTTTAGTATACCAAACAGAGGAGGGAGCCATACAAACAAAAGCTCGAGAAACGTATGGTTCTATTTTAGAAAATTGTTTAAATGTTGGATATAGTTTTGGCTTAGCAATAGTTTTATCAGTAATAGATTCAATTAAATCGTTATATCTATCTATCTCATGCCTTCCGTCACCAATTTTATGTTTAGATTTATTATCGAATAAAAAAGAGAAAGGATTTTTATCGTAGCCAGAAGTGTATCGAGCTTTTGAGAATGCTGTTAAAAAACCTGAACTAGCAAAACGGTGAAGATTAATAACGGTGTCAAATTGTTTTTGTCTAATCACTTTTAATAATCGAAATAAACTTTTGTATTTTCCTTCTTGTTTATTCCATACAAGAGTTTGTGCTAAAAATGGATGCTCATTGTATAGAGATTCATTGCCTTTACGAACTAAAATAGAAATTTTAGCTTCTGGAAAAAAAGCATGCAACTTTTCTAATACCGATGATGCTAAAATAGCATCACCAATAAAGGCAGTTTGAATAATGAGTATATTTTTATGAGTCAAATGTTATACAGCTACGTTGTGTTCTCTCAGGGCATCGTTTAATGATGTTTTTAAATCGGTACTCGCTTTTCGTTTACCAATAATTAAAGCACAAGGCACTTGATATTCTCCAGCAGGAAATTGTTTCGTATAAGAACCAGGGATAACCACACTTCTTTCAGGCACAAATCCTTTAGTTTCAATAGGAGTAGGGCCAGTTACATCAATAATTTTTGTTGAGATCGTTAAACATACATTTGCACCTAATACAGCTTCTTTTCCAACATGAACACCTTCCACTACTATGCAACGAGACCCAATAAAGCAATTATCTTCAATAATAACTGGCGCTGCTTGAACTGGCTCTAATACACCACCAATACCAACACCTCCACTTAAATGAACATGTTTGCCAATTTGGGCGCAACTACCAACGGTTGCCCAGGTATCAACCATGGTTCCTTCATCCACATAAGCACCTATATTTACAAAGCTAGGCATCATAATTACGCCTTTTGAAATATAACTTCCGTAACGAGCAATAGAGCCAGGCACAGTTCTTACACCTGCTTCTGCATAATTGTTTTTTAATTTCATTTTATCGTGAAATTCAAAAGGACCAACCTCCATAGTTTCCATTTGTTGAATTGGAAAATATAAAATAACTGCCTTTTTTATCCAATCGTTTACTTGCCAAGTTCCATCTGATTTTGGCTCTGCCACTCTAATTTTACCTTTATCTAAATCTTCAATAATTTGACGAATAACAAGCTGATTTTGGGGATCTTTCAATAAATCTCTATTGTTCCAAATGGATTCTATAATAGTTTGCATAAATTTCATTTAAATTTGTTTGCAATTTAACTAAAATAACTATATTTGCACTCCAATTTTTTGGATTGGTTGTGTAGCTCAACTGGATAGAGCATCTCACTACGGATGAGAAGGTTTGGGGTTCGAATCCCTACACGATCACAAATAAAACCCTTTGAAATACCAGAGGGTTTTATTTTTAATATTTGGTGATGTAGGCTCTCCCGATAGCTATCGGGATGATTAGAGCATCGGATTTAAAATGGTGAGGTAGCTCTCCCGATAGCTATCGGGATGGTTAGAGCATCGGATTTAAAATGGTGAGGTAGCTCTCCCGATAGCTATCGGGATGGTTAGAGCATCGGATTTAAAATGGTGAGGTAGCTCAGTTGGTTAGAGCATCGGATTCATAACCCGAAGGTCAGGAGTTCAAATCTCCTTCTCACTACAAAGCCCTGAAGCGATTCGGGGCTTTTTTGTTTAGCGAATTTAGTTAGGAGTTCATCCCGATAGCTATCGGGACTCCTTCTCACTACAAAGCCCGTTCTTTTAGTAAGGACGGGCTTTTTTGTATTTATAGTCAGGAGTTCTCGCTGTTACGCTCCTTTTCAATGAAAGCTTAGGATAGTTGTTTCGTTGGTTAAATTGTAGTTTTTCTGTAAAATCAAAGGTTTTTAGAAATAGGGGGCTGCCCCCCTAATTCGTTTTTGCTACTTTTTTTATGTTCGCATCATAAAATGTAGATTATGAGTCTTTTTAAAATGAAGAATATTTATTTCAGAACGTCAAAAGAATTTCAAATATTGGTTCTAAGAATTAGCCTACTTTTATTAACACCTTTTTTTATATTCCTTTTTTATCTATTTTTCGTAAGCTAAAAAGTTTATTAGCGTAAACTTTATATATTAAATTTTGTTTCAATTAGCTAGTAGGTTTACCTGCAAATTTTTTATTTTTAAATAACTTAAAAATAATGCAAATTAAATTTGTTTAAATCAATACACTGCATAAATTTACAAGGTTTTTAAAACGACTATAAAAATGGATAGATTAAAGGATAAGTTCCGCGAAAAAGCAGTGCCTTTAGCGGCAGAGATTAAAGATATTATCAAAAATCATGGTGATTTAAAATTAGGTGAAATTACTGTAGCTCAAGTGTACCAAGGAATGAAAGGTATGATTGGTATGGTAACAGAAACGTCTAAATTAGACGCAGAAGAAGGAATTCGTTTTAGAGGATATTCAATTCCTGAGTTACGAAAGCATTTGCCAAAAGCTCCTGGCGGTACAGAGCCTCTTCCAGAAGGTATATTTTATCTTATGTTAGTTGGTGAATTGCCAACTCAAGAAGATGTTAATTTTATCACTGGTGAGTGGCAAAAGCGCAGTAATGTTCCTAAGCACGTGTTTGATGTTATTGAAAAGTTGCCAACTGACACTCATCCAATGACTCAATTCGTTATTGGTGTCATGGCTATGCAAACAGAGAGTTTATTTGCTAAAGCTTATGCAAAGGGAATTAATAAAAAAGATTACTGGGATTACGTGTACGAAGATTCAATGAATCTAATTGCTCGTTTACCAAGAGTTGCTGCATATATTTATCGTCGTAAGTATAAAAACGGTGTGCATATTGAACCAGATCATAAATTAGATTGGGCAGCAAATTTTGCACATATGTTAGGATATGAAGAGTTTGATATGAAACGTTTAATGCGTTTATATTTAACTATTCACGTAGATCACGAAGGTGGAAACGTTTCTGCGCATGCTACGCACCTAGTTGGTTCTGCATTATCTGATCCGTATTTAGCATTTGCGGCTGGTATGAATGGTTTAGCAGGTCCTTTACATGGATTAGCAAATCAAGAAGTATTAAGTTGGATTATGGAGTTGAAAGAAAATTTAGGAGGAGGTTTACCAACGAAAGAACAAATTGCTGAATACATTAAGAAAACGTTAGCTGAAGGAAAAGTTGTACCTGGATATGGACATGCTGTATTACGTAAAACAGATCCTCGTTTCACGGCACAACAAGATTTCTATAAAACATACATTAAGCATGATAATATTTGCGAAATCGTGCAAATGGTTTATGAAGTAGCACCTCCAATTTTAGAGTCGACAGGTAAAATTAAAAACCCTTGGCCAAATGTAGATGCGCATTCAGGTGCATTATTAGTTCATTACGGAATGCATGAGTATGATTTCTACACAGTATTATTTGGTGTGTCTCGTGCTTTAGGTGTATTAGCTAGTTTAGTGTGGGATAGAGCAACAGGTTCTGCTATTGAGCGCCCTAATTCTACAACTACTGAGAATATTAAAGCAATTATCAAGAAAGCTCAAGAAGCAAAAGCTGCTCAGTAATTTTTGTATTTTTTTTGAAGCCCATTTGTCAAACGACAGATGGGCTTTTTTGTTTTTAAATTGAGGGGCTAACCCTCTATTTTATAAGTTTTTCATCTTTTAGATTTGTGTCACCAAAACTTAATCAAATCAACTATGAAAAAAGTATTATTATTATTAGGAGGCGCTTAGTTTTTTAAATTTATGCATTAGGACAGTAAGTTGTTGTTATCTACAACTATGTTAACTAATAGTCATATTTGACAATTGGAAAAAATATTTAAAATTATTTTCATACCTTTAATGATGACGATTTAATCGTATCATTTATGTTCAGTCGTATTTTTATTTTAATCTTCATTAGTTTAGGATTTATTTTATTTCTTCCTAAAGAGTCTTCTCAATCTTGGGGATTTTATGGCCATAAGCGAATCAATCGTATGGCTGTATTTACCTTACCGCCTGAAATGGTTTCGTTTTACAAAAAACATATTGAGTTTGTCACAAATCATGCGGTTGACCCTGATAAACGCCGATATGGAGTAGAAGGAGAAGCTCCAAGACATTATATTGATATTGATCATTATGGTAAACATGCTTTTGATAGTGTACCAAAGTTTTGGAAAGTTGCTGTGGCAAAGTATACTGAAGATACATTAATGGCTTATGGCATTGTGCCATGGCAAATTGAAAAACATTATTATAAATTATTGAATGCCTTTAAGGATGAAAATCTGGATAGAATTTTACATTATAGTGCTGATTTAGGACACTATATCGCCGATGCTCACGTACCTTTACATACAACCGAAAATTATAATGGACAGTTAACAGGCCAAAGAGGTATTCATGGTTTTTGGGAAAGTAGAATACCTGAACTTAAGGCAGAGGATTATGATTATTTTGTGGGTAGAGCAAAATTTATTGATTCGCCTATTAAAGCAGCTTGGAAGGTAGTTTATGATAGCCATATGGCGGTGGATAGTGTTTTGAAATTTGAAGCGATTTTAAATAAAGATTTTCCTACGGATAGAAAATATGCTTTTGAAAATAGAGGAAATGTGATGATGAAAACCTACTCGGTAGAATACACCAATCGTTATGATTTAATGATTAAAGGGCAGGTAGAAAGAAGAATGCGTGAAAGTATTACAATGGTTGGGAGTTTATGGTACACGGCTTGGGTTAATGCTGGTAAACCAAATTTAGATAAGTTAGGAGAGAAAGAAATTAGTGATTCTCTAAAGCTACAAATGCAAAGAGAAGAAGAATTGTATTTGCAACAAAAAATTAAAAATGCCAAAGGGCATGAAGATTAAAACAAAAAAGCCCTTTTGATATTTATCAAAAGGGCTTTTTTGTTATTAATTAAAATGTTATTTCTTTTTACCTAGCATTGTAAATTCATTTACAACGATGTTGGTGACGTAGCGTTTCACGCCATCTTTATCTGTGTAATTATTGTTTTGAAGTTTTCCATCAATGGCAACCTCTGCACCTTTTTCCAAAAATTTTTCAGCAAAGTCAGCTTGGTTTCCCCAGGCAGTTACATTATGCCATGTAGTTTCTGTTACTTTTTCTCCTTTTTGATTTTTGTAAGTTTCGTTAGTAGCAATAACTAATTTCGCCATTTTTAATCCTCCGTTTAAAGTTTTTACTTCTGGAGTTGTTCCTAAATTTCCAATTAATTGTACGCGGTTTCTTAATGTGTTCATGATCTTTCTTTTTTTAAATTATTATACTTTCTAAATCCCGATAGCAATCGGGATAAATTTTGCCGGTTTTGATTTTGAAGCGCTTCATCATTTTCGACGAGACAAAGGTAATTGCAACACAAAAAAAGATTCGGTTATTAATTGTTTACATTCGTCTATAGTTATTTGTAGTCGTTTGTAGTCGGATGTATTTCACATAAAAAAGCCCTGAATGGTTTATTTTCAAGGCTTCTAGATAAATTATAACTAGTTTTTAATTATTTTTTGAATTTCGGTTTTTCCGGATTTTTCAAAAGTGACTTTAAGCAAATAAATACCAGCATCAAAATTATTTAAGTTTATTAGTAATGAAGATTGACCAGAATCAACTCCCGTAATGCTTACAAAATATTCATTTCCGAAATTATCTATTAAACTAATTTTTATATCGTTTTTATCTTTGCAAATAACATCAACATTGATTTGATCTTTTGTTGGATTAGGATAAATTTTAATTATTTTATCATTTTCATTTAAGCTTTGTGCGCTTATTATTTTAGAATATAAAAATGATTTGTTCTTTTTAACTTGTTTAAGGCGGTAATAGGTTGTTTCTTTTATTTTATAATCCTTTAAGTTATACGATTTTATTTCATTGTTATTTGTTAACACACGTATTGTATCAATTTGACTGAAGTTTACCCCATCATAGGAATGTTCAAGAACAAAATAATCATCATAAATATCTGAAGATAATGACCAATTAACTCTGTTAAAGTTGCCATAGTTGGTTGCAGTAAAGCTTATAAGTTCTATTGGTAAAATTACTGAACAATCTAATACGGCTGTTCCGCCCCAAGTTAAAGTAAAGGAAGATAAATCTGCCGCAAAATTATTAATTAGCATTTCATATACCTGGCTAGCAGTTACATTCATTGGTGCAACCCAACGATCACCACCAGCGGTTTCACTATTATCAACAGCTCCATTACCCAAACCAGTATTTCCTCCCGTTGCAGCAAATGAACATCGCACAGGAGCAGTGTTTACTGGACAAATATTTGCTGCCGTCGAGGTTGATGAATAAGCTCCCCAAATAGCAAAATCATAATCTACAGATGTAGTTAACGTAAAAGATAAGGTGCCTCCCGTCAATATTTTAAACGTGTACCAGCTAGATTGTTGTTCTCCACTGAAAGAAATACAGCCCTGATTTGTCCCATTTATTTCTTCAACCCCTTCACCGCTTGAATTTCCTGAAAAGCTCGCATTACCACAGATAGGTGTCGAGCCTAAGCAGTCTACATTTGAACTTGGAGGTCCAGGTGGAGTGGGCGTTGTTACACATACACTAAAGGTGGAAGTTTGCCCAGCTGTAGAAGTCCAAGTATAAACTCTTATAAAATAGGTTGTTCCTATAGTAAGACCAGTTACTGTGCTGTTATTAGGATCGCTACAAACTAATGCTGCTCCAATTGCTCCACATGGACCAGGATGCACTGAATGATACATGTCAGTAGTAGAACCTGCAACATTATTTAATGATATATTATGCGAAGTACTTGTAGCAACAAAGCTGTACCAAACATCATCATCTGCTGTTCCGAAGCAGGAACCTAATCCAACAGTTGATGTGGTAGCACCTATAACCGAACCATTTGATTGAGATGTGCAAGTTAGGCTTGGGTTTACTGTTACTGATATTGCGTTACATGGGTTATCATTTGATGGCGGTGGTGGTGGTGGTGGTGGAGTTGTTACACAAACGCTAAAAGTTGAAGTTTGACCAGTTGTGGAAGTCCAAGTATACACTCTTATAAAATAGGTTGTTCCTACAGTAAGGCCAGTTACTGTGCTGTTATTAGGGTCGCTACAAACTAATGCTGCGCCAATTGCTCCGCATGGACCAGGATGCACTGAATGATACATGTCAGTAGTAGAACCTGCAACATTATTTAATGATATATTATGCGAAGTACTTGTAGCAACAAAGCTGTACCAAACATCATCATCTGCTGTTCCGAAGCAGGAACCTAATCCAACAGTTGATGAGGTAGCGCCAACAACCGAACCATTGGATTGAGATGTACAAGTTAGGCTTGGGTTTACTGTTACGGCTGTTGCGTTACATGGATTATCATTTGATGGCGGCGGTGGCGGTGGCGGTGGCGTTGTTACACAAACACTAAAGGTTGTATTTTGACCTGTAGTTGATGTCCATGTATAAGCACGAACAAAATAAGTTGCTCCAATTGTTAATCCACTTATCGAACTAATATTCGGATCACTACACACTAAAGGCGCTCCAATAGAATTGCATCCGCCAGATGCTGCATATACAGAGTGGTACATGTCGGTATTAGAACCTGCTATATTGCTGATGGTTACTGAGTGACTAGTAGAAGTGGCCACAAAACTATACCAAACGTCATCATCGGCTGTACCACCGCAGGTGTTGGAGTTTGTGGAAGTTGTTGCGCCTAAAACAGTACCACCAACCAAAGTCGTACATGCAGTTCCTGAACTGACACTTAATACTGTTGCACCTGTGCAATTATCATTAGCAGGAGCAGAAGGTGGAGCAGCCCCTTGCACAATACAAATACTAAAAGTGCCTGTTCCTGAACTATAGCGCCAAACACGAATAAAATAAGTTGTGCCAGCAGTTAAAGTTCTAATAATTTGCGACATGGTTCCTGCACCATCATCATCATCACATTCAACTTGTGTAAATGTTCCAGAACAACCACTTGAATTGGTATATATTGACATTCCAGAATCTGTTATACCGCCAGCTGTTAAATCAATAGTGTATGTTGCTGTAACTGTTGGCGTGAAAGAGTACCATCCATCGGGAGCTCCAGGTGAAGCGCAAGATGGCGTACCCGCGTTAGCTGCATCGTTTTGATAAGTCAAACTAGCTGTTGTGCCAGCTGTGTTTACACAAGTTGTATTTGAATTAATAGTGGTAGCAGTACAAGGAGTATTTCCTTGAGAAAGTAACTCAAATGAACTTGATAGAAATATCAATATGATTAAAGATGTTTTAAAAAATGCTTTCATTTATTCAATACTTAATATAATTGATATCTAATGATATTTGTTTTATTGATTCCATATTTTGAAAGCACATCGAAAAAATCTCTTTCATCCATTAATTCACTATGGTAAATTTTTAACGTTTTAGAATTGTCATCAATAACTATAGAAGTAACTTTTTCTTTCCAAGCTATTAATTCATCTTTTAGAGCCACAACTGAATTCATCGGCAATGCTGTAATATTTGCTTCCAGAATTTTATACGGTAATATTATTTCAGGATTAGGATTACCTTTTTGGCTAATACTAGTAGGAGTTATTTGCGAAACAATATCTGTGCAAAATACACTCAAAAAAAACGCAAGAAAAAGTACTCTTTTCATTATTTAATTATTAAGAATTCGTAAAATCTTTGTACTAAATTATGTTTTATTATACGTATTTAAAATGATTTTAGTTTTAATTTGAGCTATTTTTTAGGGTTATAATGTTAAATTTTTATAGACTTACTTTTTACTCACTAAGGAGGCTCTTTCACTCGTTAAATTGCTATTTTCAGTATTTATAAGGAATTTGATATTTGTTGTTATTTTATTAACAGGTTTGATTAGTTAGTTTTTATTTTATGTGATTTAAAAAAATTACCCATAAAAAAAGAGCGCATTATTAAATGCGCTCTAAATATTTTAAGAAATTAACTTTAAAATGTTTTTTACTAATAAAAATATTACCCTCTCAATTTTGCCCTCATCGTTACAGCTGTTAAAACAGCCGTAATGGTTCCTAAAAATAAATTTTTAAAAAGAATACTAGTACATTCTTTAAAAAGCGTGACTTGTTCTATTTCTTTTTTTATTAAATCTGGGATTTCAGCTTCTGTGATTTTTAAATTACCATTTTTAATTTGAGTCTTTGCTAGTTCCACGCCATAAGTTTGCATAAAATCAATTTTGTAGTCGTTTGTTGTCGAATTATTGATCCGTAAAAAAGCCCTGAAAGTATCATTTTCAGGGCTTTTTTAATTCTATGATGATTAATTTTTATTAATAACCACTTTAATATTTTCTGAAAAAGAATTACCAGCAGTAATACTTACAATGTATGTTCCTGATGTAAAATTAGTAGTATTGATATAGTTGTTATTAATAGATTGGGTTAAATCTATTTCTTGTTGGTATATAACTCTACCTAAAATATCTTTTATGTCAATGGTCGCACTTTTTTCGTTTGGAACTGTGAGTTTAACATACAATTCATTTGAGGCAGGATTTGGATAAACAACCAATGTTCCTGTTTTATTAATTCCATTTTCAATGGAGATAATATTGCTATACTCAAATGTATAGTCTAAGTCAACCATTTTTAACCTGTAATAAGTAATTGGACTATATGGATTGAAGTCTAAATAATTATAATCATTAATAGATGATATATTACCAATTGGATTCACCGAAGCTATTCTATTAAAGTTAACTCCATCTTCTGAACTTTCTAATTCATAATGTCTAAAATTGGTTTCTACTGCAGACTTCCATGAAACTGAATTATAAGTTCCTTCAGAAACACCATCAAAAGAAATTAATTCAACAGGCAATGGATTTGTGCCACCAACTTTATTTGCTAAAACAAATTTACTAAATGACGAAAATAACGCGGAACCGCCCGCAGGTGAAGAAATGTTTCCTGTTGGACTTCCAGCTGCATTAGCAGCTAAATCATACCATTCTAGTTTATTTGCTCTTGTTTTACAAATAGTAAGGTTTGCAGGATCTGTAACCACATCTCCAGCTTCATAGTACATAGTTATTCTTGGTCCATTAGCACCAGTTCTTTGTAAGTTTGTACTATCAGATGTATTAGGACTAGCGGTTAAACCTCTATTTAAATCAAGATACCTCACATGTGATACATATTGAATTGTAGCTGGTTTTGTATAGCCTAATGCATCTGCATCGCCATTTATCATTTCACCAGTATAGGCGTATGAAGTTGTATTTGTATGACGCACGTTTAATATTGCAGCGCCGTAAACCCCTGCTTTACCAATTGGAAAGTTTAAATTTTGATTAGAACTATTCCAAGCCATTGTATATCGTAAAGGTCCATCAATAAAACTGGATGCACTTCCTAAACCACAAGTAGTAATTGAGCCCACGGCATTCTTATCAAGAATTAAAATATTTGTAGCATCAGTTTGTAAAATACCACTAGTTAAAGTCAACTGATTTCTAACAGTTAAAAATGTATCTAGCACCATTTGAGGAACGGTTGCAAATGTATTATTAAGAGTTAAATTGTTTAATACAGCTGATAAACCTCCTCTAATAGTTTGAGTTGCGGCAGTTCCATTTAATAATAAAGTGCCTGTATTATGTGTAAATGTTCCTCCATTATAAACGAAATTTCCAGTTAAGTTTATTGTTGTTGTACCAGAGTTAGTAAACGTTCCTGCTTCTTGCCTGTAATTACCGGTAATATTAAATACAGATGCATTAGCAGTTGTAAAACTACCTGCTAATTGCTCATAGTTATTTGCTGTTAAAGGGTTAGCAGATGATGTTACTGTATTCCCAGCCTTATTTATCTCTATATTATAAAAGACTTGAGCAGCAGCTGCTCCTAAAGCTTGAGCTCCGGCACCATCAAAAATAACTTTTCCATTGTTATGAGTGAAAATTGCATTTGCATTATTTGCCCTACTCCAATTACCTGCAACATTAATAGTAGCCGGAGCAGATAGATTGCCTAATGTAATGGTTAAATTATTATCTACATTCAAATTAGTAAATGTTCCTACTACACTCAATACGTTTGTACCTGCAGTTGTTTTATTTAGGGTGAAGTTGTAAAAGTTTTCAGACGTGAGTGCTGTACTTGTAATTGATTTTGAAGTTGTACCATTAAAGTTAACAGTTCCTACATTTGGCGAAAATGTTCCTGCATTATGAGTCCAGTTACCAAATGCATTTATTGTAGTTGGCGCAGAAAAATCACCTTGTGTTTGCAAATAATCGTTATTTATAGTTATGGTTGTTAATGAACCTCCTGTGTTTAATAACGTTGCTGCAGTTTTATTTATGGTAAAATTGTAAAATGATTGGGTTGCAACAGTTCCGTTTACTTGTTGAGCGCCTGTTCCATTAAATATAACGGTACTCGTATTGAAGTTTTTAGTCCCTCCATTTTCAGTCCAATTACGAGCAACATTTGTTGTAGATGCATTTTGATTAGCCGTTCCAGCACTCATAAACCAATTTCCACTAATATTTAAAGTAGTTGTTGGATAATTAAAGGTGCCGCCTTGTTGCCAACACGAATCTGTAATATTTACAATATTAGGCGCTGTAAAAGTATTATTGATAATTCTTAAAGATTTTCCAACATTTATAGTATTAATGGTGCCACCTGTATTTAGTGTGTTCCCTCCTTTGTTAACAAATAACCAATAGTAATTTTCAGAAGCGTTAGAAGCACTACTAATACTTTGTGCGCCAGCACCAGTAAAACTTACAACTCCCGAATTAGGAGTAAAAGTGCTGTTGTTTGTCCAGTTACCCGTAATAAATACAGTAGCCGACGGTGCCGAAACAATTCCTGTTGTAATTAGTAAGTTTCTGATACTCCAATTTATTGTTGAGCCTCCACTTTGTAATGTTTGTCCTGCTGTTTTTAATACTGTTACGTCATTAAATGTTTGCGTTACAGCAGTTCCATTAATGTTTTGTGTACCTGTTCCATTAAATATTGTAATGTTAGTTCCTGGGGTATATGTAGCACCATTGTTAGTCCAGTCTCCTCCAGCAGAAATGTTTAAATTAGAAGCAACTAAACTAGAACCAGATGAGAGTAATACGTTATTATTAACTGCCAATGAATTTGTAATGACAGTAGCAATTGGGGAGTTTGTATTATTAACTGTTAAGTTTGCTACGGGAATATTAGTGTTTATTCTTATATTTTGTGCAGCATTGGTTGATGCATTTCCAATTTGTAAAGTACCAGTTGTATTTACTGTATATGATGCCGCAGCTCCTCTATTTATATATCCTAAGCCTCCGGTACCAGCATTTTGAATGACTATATTTCCCCCAGTCCAATTAAAGGACGACCCAACAACATCAATTGTAAAAGGAGCTAAGGTAGTTGATGTAGATCCAACTCTATTCAATGTAAACAAGCCTCCCGACATTCTAAAGTCTGTTAAATTTACCCCATTAGTTCTATCAAAACGGCCAGCTACATTAACAGTACCTGAGGTAATACTTATAATATTTCCTCCTGACGTTAAATTTTCATTAGCCGCATCACCAATGTTTACAATACCTCCGCTAACTCTAAATGGACCAAAATACGTTACACTACCTAATGCATTCATTACTGAATTAGCACTATTCATCCATAAACCACAATAGGAATTATAACTGATAGTAGAAGAAAATGGTGTAATTGTAGATGTACCAGGTGATGAAAATTTAAAGGTTCCAAATCGCATATCTAAAAATCCACTCGAAGCACTAAAATTATTGGATGTAACTTCTAAGGTATATGGGGACCCATTAATAGTGTCAAGTTTTAACACCATTGCGCCAAAATTTGTAGTTGCGCCAGTACCACTAATAGTTTGGTTTCCAATTCTAAAAAAGTAGGAACGTGTATTACTGCCCGAGCCTGGAGAAAGATTTGTAGTCCCATTATTAATGATATTACCTCTAACCCATAGTTGGTGTGTAGCAGCATTGACGTTATCAGATTGAAAAGTTCCACCAGTACGAATAGTTGTTGTTCCTCTTATCGTCATTATTCTAGAAGTCGCATTATTACCAATGACTAAACTACCACTAGCGCCTTCTCCAATAAAAATATCATCACAAGATGC
>Ga0315900_10001925_pt1 | contig 32629 bp, 28 predicted proteins | sample LakEriMetagenome_FD_203521 | JGI IMG/M metagenome (GOLD analysis project Ga0315900, IMG submission 203521) | Freshwater fungal communities from buoy surface, Lake Erie, Ohio, United States - Buoy 12 MA114 | ecosystem: Environmental > Aquatic > Freshwater > Lake > Lake biofilm | place: USA: Lake...
CTTCGATACGGGGGGGCCAGAAAAATCGGCACCGCCAGATTTGCTGCAACCAATTGCCGCCTGCGGTGTTCAGGAACGCAAAGGGAAGACAATCATGACGACGCACGACATGGATAAGGCGAACGAGACCTATAACGGCTTCATGGCCACGCTGAAGTGGACGGTGCCCGCGATTGTGCTGATCACTTTCGCTGTCATCGCGTTGATCGCCAACTAAGCGCCCGCCCCAGTGAAGATCGCCATCCTCAAGGAACGCGCCGCGGGCGAAACCCGCGTTGCCGTCACGCCGGAAACGGCCAAGAAGTATGCCGCCCTCGGGCTGGCGGTCGCGGTCGAGGCTGGGGCGGGGGCAATCTCCTCGATTTCCGATGCCGCCTATGCCGAAGCCGGCGCGAGTGTTGGTGATGCGGCGGCGACGGTGAAGGATGCCGATATCGTCCTCGGCATTCAGGCGCCGGACGTGACGCTGCTCAAGGGTGCCAAGCCCGGCGCATGGGTGGCCGCGCTGTTCGATCCTTTCATGAAGAAGGATGTGGTCGAGGCCTATGCCGCGGCGGGCTTTGAAGCCCTGTCGATGGAGTTCATGCCGCGCATCACCCGCGCGCAGTCGATGGACGTGCTTTCCTCGCAATCGAACCTTGCCGGATACAAGGCGGTGCTGGCGGCAGCGGCGCAATATGGCCGCGCTTTCCCGATGATGATGACGGCGGCCGGCACGGTGCAGGCCGCGCGCGCCTTCATCATGGGCGTGGGTGTGGCGGGCCTTCAGGCGATCGCCACCGCGCGGCGTCTGGGCGCGCAGGTCTCCGCGACCGACGTGCGCTCGGCGACCAAGGAGCAGATCCAGTCGCTCGGGGCCAAGCCGATCTTCGTCGAGAATGTCGCCGGGATCGAGGGCGAAGGCTCGGGCGGCTATGCCACGGAAATGAGCGAGGAATACCAGAAGGCGCAGGCCGAACTGGTGTCCAGCCACATCGCCAAGCAGGATATCGTCATCACCACCGCGCTGATCCCGGGGCGCGCCGCGCCGCGGCTGATCACCGACGCGCAGATCGCGACGATGAAGCCGGGCAGCGTGATCTTCGATCTCGCGGTGGCGCAGGGCGGGAATGTCGAAGGTTCGGTGGCCGATGAAGTCGTGGTGAAGCACGGCGTGTCGATCATCGGCTATTCGAACACGCCCGCGCACCTGCCCGCCGATGCCTCGGCGCTGTTTGCGCGCAATCACTACAATTTCCTCAGCGCCTTCTGGGACAAGGAGGCAGGCAAGCCCGTGCTCGACGAGGAAATCGGCGGGGCGATCCGCCTGACGCAGGGCGGCAAGGTCGTCAACGAACGGCTGGCCGGGTGAGGCTTTTCAAGTGGTATCTCGCTGCGATCCTCGCGGCGTTCCTGCCTGCCGCCGCGCAGGCGCAGATGCTGCTGCCGTTCTGGACCATGGCGGACTACGAGGCGGCGCCGACGCCCTCGCTGGTGGCGCATGACTTTTCGGGCAGGATGTTCGGGGTGAACATGCTGCCGATGACGATGTTCACCCTGTCCGAGGATGTGTTCCAGGACAATGGCCGCATCGCCGCTCCGGCGGGCACGCAGCTGATCGGCCTCGCCTTCGTGCGCGGCGGGGCCTGCGCGATCTTCCCGCCCAAGCTGGCGGCGGGCGCGGCGATCATGGCCTGGGGCGCGGACCGGCACCTGTGCTTCGTCGACGAGGGCCAGGACGGCACCTTCGACAAGTATTTCTTCCGGCAGGGCGACAAGCAGGGCTTTTTCAACCCCTTGCAGTCGGTGCCGGGTGAGCGTCTGGCGCTGACGGGGGGCAAATATGCCAAGACCGATCGCGCTGCGATGGAAGGCCAGCTGGAATGGGTCGTCTCGGCGCAGAAGTGCAAGGAGATCGACAAGAAGACCAAGCCGCGCCTGCGCTGCCGGGTCTATATCGGTCTCGGCATCACCAAGCCCAATGGCAATGCCCTTGGCTCGGCCACGCTGACTTACGGGCGGCAGTTCGATCTGTTTCCCGCCGAAGCCCAGAACTTTGTCGAATTCTTCGGCATGAAGCTCGTCGTGAATGCGGCGGGCCCAGGCCAGGTCACCTACGAATTGACGCAGCCCAAGCGCAATCTCGCGTTCGTGCTGCGCTAACCAGAGCGAGCCCATGGACTTTATTGCAATCCTGTCGATCTTCGTCTTGGCCTGCTTCGTGGGCTATTACGTCGTCTGGTCGGTGACCCCGGCGCTGCATACCCCGCTGATGGCGGTGACCAACGCGATCTCCTCGGTGATCATCGTCGGCGCGCTGATCGCCTCGGCCGAGGCCGCCAGCCCGGTCGCCAAATATCTCGGCCTGTTCGGAGTGGTGCTGGCGAGCATCAACATCTTCGGCGGCTTTGCCGTGACCGAGCGCATGCTCGCGATGTACAAGAAGAAGGAGAAGTGAGGATGGACCGCTTCTTCGTCTCCGCCGCGCGCGCTGTCACCCGCAGCTGGATCCCCGCCTTCGCGGGGATGACGGCGCTGTTTTCCACCCCCGCCCATGCGGCAGGGGCGGGCGGCACCCCGGCCTGGGCGATGCTCGCCTATCTGGTCTCGGGCGTGTTCTTCATCCTCGCGCTGCGCGGCCTTTCGAGCCCCGCGACCTCGCGCTCGGGCAACCGCAACGGCATGATCGGCATGGCGATTGCCGTGGGAACGACGCTCGTCACCCATGACATTGCCAATATCGTCGAGATCCTGATCGCGGTCGGCATCGGCGGGGCAATCGGCGTGGTCGTCGCCCGCCGCATCGCCATGACCGCGATGCCCGAACTCGTCGCGGGCTTCCACTCGCTGGTCGGCCTTGCCGCGGTCGTGGTGGGCTTTGGCGCATGGCTCGATCCGCAGTCCTTCGGGATCGTGGACACGGCCGGACAGATTCTCGCGGTGAGCCGCGTCGAACTCGGCCTCGGCATTGCCATCGGGGCGATCACCTTCTCCGGTTCGGTCATCGCCTTCCTCAAGCTTTCGGGCCGGATGAGCGGTTCGCCGATCATGCTGCCGGGCCGCCATGTCATCAACCTCGGCACGCTCGCCGCGATCCTCGGGCTGATTGCGGCCTACACCATCTCGCCGGTCGGCGGGGCGGGCGAGGGCTGGATGGTGATCGCGGTCGCGGTGCTGGCCTTCCTCATCGGCTTCCTGCTGATCATCCCGATCGGCGGGGCGGATATGCCGGTCGTGGTCTCGATGCTCAACTCCTACTCGGGCTGGGCCGCAGCTGCGATGGGCTTCACCCTCGGCAACACCGCGATGATCATCACCGGCGCGCTGGTCGGCTCCTCGGGCGCGATCTTGAGCTACATCATGTGCCGCGCGATGAACCGCAGCTTCATCTCGGTGATCGCGGGCGGCTTCGGCGCGGATGCCGGCGGCGGTGCCGGCGGCGCGGCGCGCGAGCAGCGCCCCTACAAGCAGGGCTCGGCCGAAGACGCGGCCTATATGCTCGAACAGGCCGAGAAGGTCATCATCATCCCGGGCTACGGGATGGCGGTGGCCCAGGCCCAGCACGCGCTGCGCGAGATGGGCGACAAGCTCAAGGAAAAGGGCGTGGAGGTGAAGTATGCCATCCACCCCGTCGCGGGCCGCATGCCGGGGCACATGAACGTGCTGCTGGCCGAAGCCTCGGTGCCTTACGATGAAGTCTTCGAGCTCGAAGACATCAACTCCGAATTCGCCCAGTGCGACGTCGCCTTCATCATCGGCGCGAACGACGTGGTGAACCCCGCGGCCAAGACCGACAAGTCCTCGCCGATCTACGGCATGCCGGTGTTCGACGTCGACAAGGCCAAGCAGGTGTTCTTCATCAAGCGCTCGATGGGCGGGGTGGGCTATGCGGGCGTCGACAACGACGTGTTCTACATGAACCAGACCGTCATGCTGCTGGCCGACGCCAAGAAGATGGTCGAGGAAATCGTCAAGTCGTTGGACTAAGCTTCGCGCCGAAAAGTGGGAACCGGTTTTCGGCTCCCCGGCGGTGCGACAGCAAAAAGGTCTCTCACCCCATGAAGAAGCTGCTGCTGTGGATCGTGGTGCTGGCGGTGCTCGCAGGCGGGGCGCTGTTCAGCGGCCTCGCCAATCCGGTGGTCGCCTGGCAGGTCAAGGGCTCGCTGGTGGAATCGGGCATCGGCGAAAAGCGCGCAGAATGCATGGCCGATCGCATGGTCGAGCGCCTGACGCTCGGCCAGTTGTGGAAGCTCCGGCAGGGCATGGCTGCGCAGGACGGCGAGCCCGAGAATGCCTCCAGCCTCGGCGAGCTGGTCAAGCGGCTGCGGCGCGTGGGTGACGGCGAGGCGGTGGCGGTGCTCACCACCAGCGCCGGGCTGTGCGCGATCGGGCTGGGATATGAAGCCACGCTCCCCGCTTGCAATCCCTCCCCCCAATGCGCCACAAGGCGAGGCGGAGAGGGAGAATATCATGAACCGACTGGCACTTGCCGCCGCGCTTCTGGCAACAGCTGCGCCGCTCGCCGCCGAAACCCACCGCGTCGAACCCGCGCAAGGGGCGGCCGCCTTGCAGGAGGCGCTGATCCTTGCCCAGCCGGGCGATGTGATCGAGCTGGGCGAGGGGCGCTTCACGCTCACCGACGGGCTCAGCCTCGATGTCGACGGGGTCACGCTGCGCGGCGCGGGGATGGACAAGTCGATCCTCGATTTCACCGGCCAGAAAGGCGCGGGTGAAGGCCTGCTGGTCACCTCCGACAATGTCACCTTGCGCGGCTTTGCGATCGAAAACCCCAAGGGCGACGGCATCAAGTCCAAGGGCGCGGACAATATCATCTATGACAGCCTGCGCGTCGAATGGACCGGCGGCCCCAAAACCACCAACGGCGCCTATGGCATCTATCCGGTCGAAAGCACCGGCGTGCTGGTGCAGCGATCCAAGGTCGTGGGCGCATCGGACGCAGGCATCTACGTCGGCCAGAGCCGCGACATCACGGTGCGCGGCAACCTCGTCGAATACAACGTCGCCGGGATCGAGATCGAGAACAGCCGCGATGCGCTGGTCGAGAACAATATCGCCACCCACAACACCGGCGGCCTCCTCGTGTTCGATCTGCCCGGCCTGCCGGTGATGGGCGGGGGCAATGTGATCCTGCGAGCCAATGTGGTGAAGGACAACGACACCCCCAACTTCGCGCCCCCGGGCAATATCGTGGCGAGCGTGCGGCGCGGCACCGGGATTCTGGTGATGGCGAACGACGGCGTGCTGATCGAGAACAATGCGCTCGAAGGCAATGCCACCGCCCATGTGATGGTGATCGCCTATACCCAGCCCTTCGATGACGCGCGCTACAATCCCTATGCCCGCAACGTGATTGTCGGCCCCAATGCCTTCGGGCGCGGCGGGGACGATCCGCAGCTCGACGGCAAGGAGATGCTGCTCGCGGCCTTTGGCGGGGCGCTGCCGCCGGTGCTGTGGGACGGGATTGCGCAGGACGAGGACAGCGCCCTCAGGATCGCCGCGGGGGTGACCGGCTGGAGCCTCAACCTCAAGACACCCGGCCAGCCGCTCTCCGAAGCCCAGCCCGGCCCGCTCACCCTGACCCCGCTGGAAAACTGGGCCTTCCCCGAAGTCGGCGCGCCTGCGGAACTGGAGGCGCGGCTGAAGTGAGGACGGGACTGGGCCTGCTTGCGCTCGCCTGCGTCAGTTTCGGCGCGGCGCTCGGCCATGCGACTGTGATGGACGCGCCCGCCGTCAATGACGCGGCGGTGACCGGCGCAGCCTTCCCGCAGAAGCTGAGCGACTTTCGCTTCTTCGCCGATGGCGCGCGGCAGGCTCCCAACACCGACGTCACGCCCTATGCGCTGGGCACGTCCTTGTGGTCGGACGGAGCGGAGAAGCTGCGCTTCATCTACCTGCCCGAAGGCACGCAATTGGCTGCCGATGGCGAGGGGCTGCTGAAGTTTCCGGTCGGCAGCGCGATCATCAAGACCTTTGCTTTTGGCGAAGGGGCCGAGCGCCGGTTGATCGAAACCCGCGTCCTGCTCCACCGCGCCGAAGGCTGGGTGGCGCTGCCCTATCGCTGGAACGCCGAACAGACCGACGCTAGCCTCGCGCTGGCGGGCGGGCGGCTCGATCTGGTGACGCCTGCGGGCGAGGCGATTTCCTATGCCATCCCCAACAAGAACCAGTGCAAGACCTGTCATTCAAAGGACGGGCAGGTGATCCCGATCGGGCCCAAGGCGCGCAATCTCTCCGCCGACTGGCTGGGCGAGATGAGCCGCAAGGGCTGGCTGGCGGGCGATATCTCGGGCGGCGATCGGCTGCCGGACTGGCGCACCCACGCGAGTGGCCCCGCCGAGCCATTGGCGCGCGCCTATCTCGATGTGAACTGCGCCCATTGCCACCAGCCGGGCGGGAGCGCGTCCAATTCGGGGCTCGATCTGCGCTGGGAGCAGGCCGATCCCCACGCCTACGGCATCGCCAAGCGCCCCGTTGCGGCCGGGCGCGGGGCGGGGGAGGCGGAGTTCTCGATCCTTCCCGGCCACCCCGACCAGTCGATCCTGCTCTACCGCATGGAAAGCACCGACCCGGGGGTGGCCATGCCCGAACTCGGCAAGGCGAGCGTCGACAGGGACGGCGTGGCGGTGGTCCGCCGCTGGATTTCGGAGATGAAACAAAGATGAAATGGGTGAAACGCGGCGTCTTGGCGCTGCTGGGGCTGCTGGTTGTCGCCTTCCTCGTCTTGCGCACGCCGGACACCGATGCAGCCGAAATGCGCGCCAAGTACGGCGCGGCGCCCTCGCAATTCGTGGAGCTTGGCGGCGGGGTGAAAGTCCACCTGCGCGACGAGGGCCCGAAAGATGCGCCCGTGATCATGCTGCTCCACGGCTCCAATGCCGATCTGCACACCTGGGAGCCCTGGGTCGAGGCGCTCAAGGGCCAATACCGCGTGATCCGCTTCGATCAGGTCGGCCATGGCCTCACCGGACCTGATCCGGCGGATGACTATTCCACCGCAAACTATGTCGCCGATATCGGCGAAGTGGCTGACAAGCTGGGTCTTTCGACCTTCATCATCGGGGGCAATTCGATGGGCGGCAAGCACGCGCTTGCCTATGCCATCGCTCACCCCGAACGCCTCGCCGGCCTTGTGCTGGTCGACGGCAGCGGCGGGCCGATGCTGAAGCTGGCGGGCGAAAAGAAGGAGAAGAAGGGCGGCGGCAACATCGGCTTCACCATCGCGCGCATGCCGGGGCTCAATCTGATCGCCGAACAGATCACGCCGCGCAGCCTGATCGCGCAGAGCCTTGAGCAGAGCGTCTCGGTCAAGGCGATTGTCACCGAGGCGATGATCGACCGTTACTGGGAGCTGCTGCGCTACCCCGGCAACAGGCGGGCGACGCTCACGCGCTTCTCGCAGCCCTATGATCCGCTGCGGGCCGAGGACATTGCCGCCGTGAAAACCCCCACCTTGATCCTGTGGGGCGAGGAGGACCGCGTGATCCCGGTCGAGGCGGGGCAATGGCTCGCCAAGACGATCCCGGGCAGCAAGCTGGTGGTCTATCCGAAGATCGGCCACCTGCCGCAGGAAGAGGCGGTCGCAGCGACGCTGGGTGATCTTCAGCCGTGGCTCGCCGCGCATTCCGGCATAACGAGCGCGCGGTAAGACGCACCGTTGGCAGGGCCTATGGACGGGGGCGAGATTTCCTCGCTAAACCTTTCGCACCTGCACACAAGAACAAGGGGCAAGCGGCTTTGCGCAAACTCGGGATCATCGGCGGCATGAGCTGGGTGTCGACCGGCATGTATTATGACCGGATCAACCGCATCGTCCAGAAACGCGCCGCCCCGATGGCCTCGGCGCCGCTGCTGATCGAAAGCCTCGATTTCGCCCAGCTTTATGCCCTGCGCGAGGAGCGCGACTGGCAGCGCGCCGCCGGGGTGCTCACCGATAGCGCAAGGCGGCTGGAGGGGGCAGGGGCCGAAGCGCTGATCATCGGCGCCAATTCGATGCACCGGCTCTATGATGATGTCGCGGCCGCGGTGAACATCCCGATCCTGCACATCGCCGAACATGTCGGCATGGCGATCAAGCGCGCGGGCCACACCAATGCCGCGCTGATCGGCACCCGCAACGTGATGACCGAGAGCTTCTATCGCAAGCGCCTCGTCGCCCACGGCATCGATCTGCTGCCGCCGGAGATGGCCTTCGTCGAGATGCTCGACAAGATCATCTATGACGAGCTGATGGTCGGCAAGGTCACCCGCGAGGCGCAGCGCCAGATGAAGACCATCATCACCAACATGGCGCAGGACGGCGCGCAGGCGATCGTGCTGGCCTGCACCGAGCTTGATCTGGTGGTCGATGTCGATGCCAATGTCCTGCCCGTGTTCGACAGCACCCGAATCCATTGCGAGGCGGCCGCCAACTGGATTCTCGAGCAGGAAGGCGTCCATTAGTCGGGCCGACTGACGCTGGTCGGGCAATAGTCACCGGCTCGTCCCTAAACTGCAACGTTCCAGCGCATGGCTCCTTTTCGAGAGGTGCAGCAGCCTGACGTTGACGTTAGGGGCAGCCTCGGAATTTGTCAGACTGAAAAGCAGGACAGGTTCTGGGTCTTCGGGTCGCACCGACAGGCCCATGGGGCCGCCCTACCTTCCCCCCCAATCACCGGTAGGCGGCCCCATAAGCCTCCCAGGAGGCTTCATCCGCCGGTTTATGGCCGGTTTCCGCCGTGTTCCGCTTGAGCCATCGACCCGCCTGACCTATCGGCTGTCCGTGATGACCCGCGCCCCCTACGCTGCCGATCCCGCCGCCCACGGACCCAGAGAGTTCGGGCGCGAAGGGGCGGGCGCGCCGGGCGAACAGCGCGGACCGCGCAGCGCCTTCCAGCGCGACCGCGACCGGATCATCCATTCGATGAGCTTCCGGCGATTGAAGTCCAAGACCCAGGTCTTCATCGCGCCGCTCGGCGATCACTATCGCACGCGCCTCACCCACAGCCTCGAAGTCGCGCAGATCGGGCGGGTGATCGCCCGCGCGCTGGGGCTGGACGAGGATCTGACCGAGGCCCTGTGCCTTGCCCATGATCTCGGCCACCCGCCCTTCGGCCATGCGGGCGAGGCGGCGCTGGGCGAGGCGATGGCGCGCCACGGCGGGTTCGATCACAATGCCCAGGCGCTGCGCACGGTGATGCGGATCGAGTGCCCCTATCCCCAGCATGACGGGCTCAACCTGACGTGGGACCTGCTCGAAGGCCTCGCCAAGCACAATGGCCCGGTGATCGCGCCCAACTGGGCGCTGGCCGAGCTGGACGACGCCTTCCCGCTGATGCTCGGCACATGGCCCTCGCTGGAGGCGCAGGTCGCGGCGGTGGCCGACGATATCGCCTATGACAATCACGACATCGACGATGGGCTGCGCGCCGGTTTCCTCGAACTCGATGACCTCCTCACCCTCGATTTCGTCGCCGACCAGTGGCGCGCGGTCGAGGCGCGCTTTCCCCATGCCCCGCGCGAGCGGCTGCTGCGCGAGATGGTGCGGGATTCGATCGGGCTGATGGTCAATGACGTGCTCGAACACACGCGCGCGGCTGTGAAGGGCCTGCGCTCGGTTACGCAAGTGCGCGAAGCCGGGCGGCAGCTCGCCGGGTTCTCCCCCGCGATGGCGGCGCAGGAGCGGCGCTTGAAGGCTTTCATGTATGAACGGCTCTATTACCACCCGGAACAGGTCGCTGCGGCCGAGCGCGCGCGCGATGTCGTCGCGCGGCTGTTTGCGGCCTATGCGCAGGATGCCAAGCTGATGCCCGAAGACTGGCAGGCGCGCCTTCCCGCCGCCGATCCCGCCCGCGCGCGGGTGATCGCCGATTTCATCGCCGGCATGTCCGACCGCTTCGCCATGCAGGCCTGCACCGCGATCTATGGCGAGCGGCCGGCGGGGCTGATCAATGTCTGAGGCGCGGGGTTCTGTGCGCGTGGCGCTGGTCGGTGCGACCGGTCTGGTCGGGCGCAAGGTGATCGAGATCGCCAGCCTTGGCGACGAGGCGCGCATCCTCGGCATTGCCCGGCGCGAGGCCCCGCTGCCTTCCGGCGCGCGGATGGAAATGTTCGTCGCCGAGACCGACAAGTGGGCCGAAGTGCTCGAAGCCGTGCGCCCGCGCGCGCTGATCTGTGCGCTCGGCACCACGATGAAGAAGGCGGGCGGCGACAAGCAGGCCTTCCGCGCGGTCGATTACGATCTGGTGCTCAAGACTGCCGAGGCGGCCAAGGCGGCGGGCGTGCCCAACATGGTGCTGGTGAGCGCGGCGGGGGCCGATGCCCGCTCCAAGAGCTTCTACATGAGCGTGAAGGGCGAGGCGGAGGAAGCGGTCTCGCGGGTCGGGTTCAAGCGGCTCGACATTCTCCATCCCGGCCTGCTGCGAGGCGAGCGGGTGGACGATCTGCGATTTGCCGAGCGCGCGGCGATCATCGCTGCGCCGCTGATCGATCCGCTGCTGTCGGGCAAGTGGGAACGCTTCCGCTCGATCGACGCCGCGCTGGTGGCCGAGGCGGCGCTCGGCCTCGCCTTGCGCCGCGCGGGCGGACGGTTCACCCATGACAACGAAGCCATGCGCCGCGCCGCGCGCGAATGGCGGCGGGTGCGCGAGGGAGGAGAAGAGGCATGATCGACTGGAACGCGTGGTTTTCGATGGTCAATCTGCTCGCGCTGATCGCGTGGGTGGGCCTGATCTTTCTACCGCGCTGGCCGGCGCTGCTTTCGGGCGTGCTCTATCTGGGCGTCGGCCTGTTGTGCCTGATCTATGCCACGGGGCTGATCGGGCTGCTCTCGGGCCTCATCCCCAATCCTGAAGGCGGCGGCGCGGATTTCACCACCATCGCAGGCGTGCGCGCGATCTTTGCCAGCGATGCGGGCGTGACGATCGGCTGGACGCATTACCTCGCCTTCGATCTCTTCGTCGGCCTGTGGATCGCGCGCGATGGCGATGCGAAGAATATCTCGCGCTTCATTCAGGCGCCGATCCTGTTTGCGACCTTCATGGCCGGGCCGCTCGGCCTCGGGCTGTGGCTGCTGCTGCGCGAGCCTGCGGCGCGCAAACAGGGCCGGTTTCGCTGAACACGGGGGGTAGACGGCGCTCGCGGGCGGGCTATCTTCGGCGGCAAAAATCCACCGGGGAGACAAGTCAGCATGGCCGAGATCGCGCAACACCAGTTCCTGACCTTTGACGAGATTCTGCCCCATTGGGCGGCGCTCCAACCCGATGCTCCCGCGATCGAGGGGGGTGACTGGCAATTCACCTATGGCGAGCTTGACCCGCTCTCGCGCCGGATCATCGCGCTGCTGGCGGCACGCGGCATCGGAGCGGGCGACAGGGTGGCGTTCCTCGGCAAGAATGCGGCGAGCTATGGCGTGCTGTTTTGCGCCTGTGCGCGCGCCGGGATCGTCATCGCCCCGATCGGCTGGCGGCTGGCCGCGCGCGAGATCACCTATATCCTCGCCGACACCGGGGCTAAGCTGCTGGTGGCAGCCCCCGACTTCACGGACCTGGCGGCAAAGGCCATGGCCGAGCTGGACGCTCCGCCCGAACTGATCGGCGATGCCGCCATGATCGCGGCGGCGCAGGCCTGCGATCCGGCGGACTTCGCTCCTTGCGGCGCGGATGATCCGATCCTCCAGCTCTATACCTCGGGCACCACCGGCCATCCCAAGGGCGTGCTGCTGTCCAACGCCAACCTCACCCGGCTGCGCAACGAGGGGCTTGCCGCAGGCCTGACCTATTACACCGATTACCGTTCGGGCGATTGCATGATGGTCGCCATGCCGATTGCCCATATCGGCGGCACTGGCACCTTCAGCCTTGCCATCATCGCCGGGATCCGCTGCCGGTTCGAAGCCGAATTCACGCCCGGCGGCGTGCTGGCCGCGATCGAGGCGGGTGCCACGCACATGTTCCTCGTGCCCGCCGCCCTGCAGATGGTGATCCAGCACCCGCAGGCGGCCGTCACCGATTTTTCGAACCTGCGCTATCTCATCTACGGCGCCGCCCCGATGCCGCTCGAACTGCTCAAGCAGGCGGTCAGCACCATGCCCTCGACCCAGTTCCTGCAGGCCTATGGCATGACCGAGACCACCGGCACGGTCTCGCTCCTGCCGCCCGACGATCACAGCCTCGAAGGCAACCAGCGGATGCGCTCGGCCGGCAAGGCGCTGCCCGGCGTGGAGATCGAAGTGCGCGGGGCCGACAACCGCGAGGTGCCGCGCGGCGATATCGGCGAGGTCTGCATCCGCTCGCCGTCCAACACGGCGGGCTACTGGAAGCTGCCCGAGGCGACCACCAAGACCATCGATCCCGACGGCTGGCTCCACACCGGCGATGCGGGCGTGATGGACGATGACGGCTATGTCTATATCCAGGACCGCATCAAGGACATGATCATCTCCGGCGGCGAGAACGTCTATCCGGCGGAGGTCGAGAGCGCGATCTACGGCCACCCCGCCATCGCGGAAGTGGCGGTGATCGGGGTGCCGAGCGCCAGGTGGGGCGAGGAGGTCAAGGCCTGCGTGGTCGCCAAGCCGGGCATGGACGTGGACGAGGCCGACGTGATCGCCTGGGCGCGCGAGCGGATCGCGGCGTTCAAGGCGCCCAAGAGCGTCGATGTGATCCCGCTGATGCCGAGGAACGCCAGCGGCAAGATCCTGCGACGCGAATTGCGCGCGCCCTATTGGGAGGGGCAGGAGCGGCAGATATCATGACGATGTTCTCGTAAGGTGAAGCAGCACGCCCCTGCCACCCTGCGCAACCGCGCGGCGATTGCCGATGTGCTGGCGCGCGAATTGCCCGCGAGCGGCACAGTGCTCGAAATTGCGGCTGGGACGGGGGAACATGCGGTGTTCTTCGCGGAAGCGTTCCCCGCGCTGGCGTGGCAGCCGACCGATCCCTCGAACGAGGCGCTGGCCTCGATTGCGGCTTACCGGGCTGAGTATCAGGGCCGCAATCTCGCCGCCCCGCTGCTGCTCGATGCCGCTGTGCCTGCGACATGGCCGGTGACCGCAGCGGATGCTCTGGTGTGCATCAACATGGTCCACATCAGCCCGTGGGAGGCGACCGAGGGGCTTTTCCGCGGGGCTGCCCGATTGTTGGGCAATGGGGCTCCGCTGATCCTCTACGGCCCCTATATCGAGGCGGGCGTGGCAACCGCGCCCTCCAACCTCGAATTCGACGCCAGCCTGAAAGCGAGGAACCCGCTCTGGGGCCTGCGCGAGGCCGAGGCGCTGGATGCGCTCGCCGCGCAGCACGGCATGGCGCGAGCCTCGCGCCATGCCATGCCGGCGAATAACATCATGCTGGTTTATCGGTAGGGGATCTGCATCGCGCGACAGCGCGATCGCATCAATCAATCGCGCGCTTGCCTGCGCGGCCGACCGACTTGATGTCGTCGCCCAGCCCGTCGACCGTGTTGCAGGCGGCGGTGCCAAGGCCAAGGGCGGCGATGGCGAGGGCGAGGATGGTCTTGCGGATCATGGGTCTGTCCTTGTTGTTCGAAGCCGTGAACGCGGGGCTGTGCCAGTCTATTCCTGACCGACGCCTGAAGCACTCGCCAGCCGTTTTGCGAGACGCCGTTCGCGCCATGCGATGAGCACCCCGGCGGCGATGATCAGCGGCGCGCCGAGCCACAGGCTGGCGGGCGCGGCGCGGTCGAAGACGGTATAGCCATAGACGCTCGCCCATAGCAGCGCGGTGTAGTCCATCAGCAGGATCACCGCGGCCGAGCCGAAGCGCAGCGAGGTGGTGAGCAGCATCTGCGCCGCCCCGCCGACCACCCCCATGCCGAGGATCAGCGCCCAGGTGAGCGCATCATGGCTTGCCATCACGAAGGGCAGGGCGAGCGCGGCGACCGGCGTGGTCAGCGCGGCGAACCAGAAGACGATGCTCCACGGGCTCTCGGTCTGGTTGAGGTCCTGCAACTGGAAGCTGATCAGCGCGACCATGAAGGGGGCGACAAGGCCCACCACCACGCCCGCCAGCGTCACGCCTTCGTGGGCGGCGCCGAAGGGCTGCATCACCACCAGCACGCCCGCAAAACCGATCGCCACCGCGCCCCAGCGCCACGGGCCGATGCGCTGGCCGAACACGGTGATCGCGATCAGCACGGCAAAGATCGGCGCGGTAAAGCCCAATGTGGTCGCCTCGGCGAGCGGCAGCAGCAGCACCGCGCCATAGGTGAACATCATGCCGAACAGGCCGGAGGCGGCGCGCCGGGCATGGGCGGGCAGGCGCTGGGTCTTGAGCATCGCCAGCCTGCCGGTAAGGGCGAGCCCCGCGCCGAGGAGGATCGCGGTGATGAGCTGGCGCCAGAAGATCAGCTCCATCAGATGCGCGCCGCGCTGCCCTGCCAGCTTCACCAGCATCGCCATCGTCGCCAGCGCGAAGGCGGCAAGCAGCCGCACGAGGAGCGCGAGCAGCGGGCGGGGGCGGGCGATCGAGCCATCCATCGCGAGGTTGCTTGGCCGAGCCGGGCGGCTTGCGCAAGCGCGCAGGCTCCCTACATCAGCGCGCCATGGACATGCTCGCCCAATTTGCCCTGCTCAGCGATGCCGCGCAGCTTGCCGTGGTCGGCGGATTGTTCTGGCTGGCAGCGGCGTTTGCCGCGCTGATGGACCGCCGCCGCGCCCGCGCGCGCCGCGATCCGGCGCAGCTGGAGGCGGTCGGCTGGGTGCCGTGGATGGGCCTGTTCATGCTCGCCGCGATTGTCGGCGGCGGGTGTCTGGCTATCAGCCTGCCGGTAGTGCTGGGGAGTTTGTAGACTTACCCCTCCGACACCGCTGCGCGGTGCCATCCTTCGACAGGCTCAGGACAGGCTCTCCCCATTCCAGCGGTACAGGGAGGGACAAAGAGAACAAGGGATATCGATTCACCTTCGGACCCGAAGGGTCCGCAAGGCCGAACGGCCGCCGGCCGGTTAGGCCGAAGCTATCGGGCCGGAGGGCCCGACAGCGCGTGCCTTACAGGCACGCCTCCAAATACGCCTGATCAAAGCCGAACTGGCGCGCCTTTTCGAGGGTGTAGGGGCGCAGGCCCGAGGCGCGGAATTCGCCGAGGATCTTTCCGTCGTCGGTCTCGTCCAAGTATTCGAACTTGAACAGCTCCTGCGTCACGATCACATCGCCTTCCATCCCGATCACCTCGGTGATGTTGGTGGTGCGGCGCGAACCGTCGCGCAGACGCTTCACCTGCACGATCAGATCGACCGATTCGGCGATCTGGCGGCTGATGGCTTCCTTGGGGATCTTGATGTCGCCCATCAGGATCATGTTTTCCATACGGCCAAGGCATTCGCGTGGGCTGTTGGCGTGGAGCGTACACATCGAGCCGTCGTGACCGGTGTTCATCGCGGCGAGGAGGTCGAAACACTCCGCGCCGCGGATTTCGCCCAGGATGATCCGGTCAGGACGCATACGCAGGGCGTTCTTCACGAGGTCGCCGATGGTGATCGCGCCCTGGCCTTCAAGGTTCGGCGGGCGGGTTTCGAGCGGCAGCCAGTGCGGCTGCTGCAGGCGAAGTTCCGCCGCGTCTTCGATGGTCAGCACGCGCTCGCCCGGGTCGATCATCTTCGACAGGGCGTTGAGCATGGTCGTCTTACCCGAACCGGTACCGCCCGAGATGACGATGTTCATCCGGCACGCGCCCGCGATCTTGAGCGCGGTGCACATCTTGTCCGACATCGAGCCGAAGTCGCGCAGCATGTCGAGCGTGATCGGCTTTTCGGAAAACTTACGAATCGAGATCGCGGTGCCGCGCAAGCTGAGCGGCGGCACGATCACGTTCACACGGCTGCCGTCCTTGAGGCGGGCGTCAGCGAGCGGGGTGGTCTGGTCGACGCGGCGGCCGACCTGGTTCACGATGCGCTGCGCGATCTGGAACAGGTGCTGTTCGTCGCGGAAGCGGATCGGGGCGAGCTGGAGCTTGCCCTTCTTTTCGATGTAGGTCTGATCTGGCCCGTTGACCATGATATCGGACACGTCGGGATCGTTGAGCAGTTCTTCGAGCGGGCCGAAGCCGAGCAGCTCGTCGATCAGCACCTTCTCCAGCGCGAACTGCTCGCGCCGGTTGAGGGTGACCTTGAGCTCGGCCAGCACTTCGAGAATGATCGGGCGGAATTCCTCGGAGAGTTCCTCCTTGGAGAGCGTCGCCGCCGCTTCGGGATCGACGCGCTCGAGCAGGCCCGGGAGCACCTGTTCCTTGATCTTGTGGACGCTGGCTTCAAAGCCGCCGACTTCAGAATTGCCCTCGTTGACCGAGGTCATGCGCTCGTTGAGGCGGTCCATCGCCTCGGCGCTGGAGGTCGGCCGCGAAGGTGCTGCCGGGGCTGCCGAGGGTGCCGGAGCGACGCGTTCGGCCGAACCTTCACCCGGGATCGGCGGGAACTGCTCGCCGCCACGCGGTGCGCCCGCAGGCACGCCGCCGCCCTTCATCGGGCGCGCCACCCCGAAGGCAGGTCTGCCGCCGGGCATCAGTCCGCCAGCATTACCCTTCTTGCCGAATGCGCTCATTCCCAGCCCCCAAGGCTCATCATTACGTTCCACCCGTCTTTCGCCATTGATGCGAAGGGTATCTTCCGAAAAATGGTGAATATTGGGGAAAGCTTATTTTTTCCCTAAAATGGACCCGCCCAGCTTGGGGAACTTGCCGGACAGCACGCTCTTGCCCCTTGCCCGTCAGGCGCGAGCGGCTAGAGCGTGACACGGGTTTCACAAGGAATGATCGGTCTATGTGCGGAATCATCGGGATTGTTGGCAGCGCCAGCGTGGCGGACCGGCTGGTCGATGGGCTCAAGCGCATGGAATATCGCGGTTATGACAGCGCCGGGATCTGCACTCTGCACGATGGCGCGCTGGTGCGGCGCCGGGCGGAGGGCAAGCTCGCCAATCTCGCCCGCGTGCTGGCGGATGATCCGGCGCCGGGCATGGTCGGCATCGCGCATACCCGCTGGGCCACCCACGGCGCGCCGACCGCGTCGAACGCCCACCCGCATGCCACCGGCGAAGTGGCGATCGTCCACAATGGCATCATCGAGAACTACAAGGAGCTGCGCGCCGAACTGGCCGCGCAGGGCCGCGTGTTCGAAAGCGAGACCGATACCGAGATCGTCGCGCACCTGATCTCGGCCGAGGTCGAGCGCGGGGCCGATCCGGTCGAGGCGGTGCGCGAGGTGCTGCCGCGCCTGCGCGGAGCCTTCGCGCTCGCCATCGCCTTCCGCCAGCACCCCGATCTGCTGATCGGTGCGCGATTGGGTTCGCCGCTGGTGCTGGGCTATGGCCCGCAAGGCGCGGATGCGGAGATGTATCTCGGCTCGGACGCGCTGGCGCTCGCCCCGCTGACCCAGCGCATCGCCTATCTCGAAGAGGGCGACTGGGTGGTGATCACGCGCGACAGCGCGCAGATCTACGACGCCGAAAACCATCCCGTTGCCCGCGAGATCCGCGCCTCGGGCGCTTCGGCGGCGGCGGTGGAGAAGGGCAATTACCGCCACTTCATGCAGAAGGAGATCTACGAGCAGCCCACCGTGGTGGCGCAGACGCTCGCCTCCTATCTGCGCCGTTCGGACAATTCCGTGGCGCTGCCGCAGATCGATTTCGACCTGTCGCAGATCCGCCGCCTGACGATCGTGGCCTGCGGCACCTCCTACTATGCCGGGATGGTGGCGAAATACTGGTTCGAGCAGTTCGCCCGCTTGCCGGTGGACATCGATGTCGCCTCCGAGTTCCGTTACCGCGAGCCGGTGCTGGAAGAGGGCGGCCTTGCGCTGTTCATCTCGCAGAGCGGCGAGACGGCCGATACGCTCGCCGCGCTGCGCCATTGCAAGGCCAACGGGCAGACCATCGCGGTGGTGGTCAATGTGCCGACCAGCACCATGGCGCGCGAGGCCGACCTCTTGCTGCCGACCCATGCCGGGCCGGAAATCGGCGTCGCCTCGACCAAGGCCTTCACCTGCCAGCTCGCGGTGCTCGCCGCGCTCGCTGCGCATATGGCGGTCAAGAAGGGCCGCCTGTCGCGCGATCAGGAAGCCGAGATCGTCCACCACCTGCTCGAAGCGCCGGCCGCGCTCAACGCCGCGCTCGATCATGATGACGATATCGCCGCCATGGCGCACCTTATCGCGCCGGCCCGCGACGTGCTTTATCTGGGCCGCGGACAGGACTATCCGCTGGCGCTGGAAGGCGCGCTGAAACTCAAGGAAATCAGCTATATCCACGCCGAAGGCTATGCCGCGGGCGAGATGAAGCATGGCCCCATCGCGCTGATCGACGAGGCCGTGCCGGTGGTGGTGATCGCGCCGTCCGGCCCCTTGTTCGAAAAGACCGTCTCCAACATGGAAGAGGTGCGCGCGCGCGGCGGGCAGGTGGTGCTGATTTCCGACGGAAAGGGCCTCGCCGAAGCGGGCGAGGGCTGCATCGCCACGATCGAAATGCCGGTGGTCCACCCGCTGATCGCGCCGCTGGTCTATGCGATTCCCGTCCAGCTGCTGGCCTATCACGTGGCCCTGGTAAAAGGCACGGATGTGGACCAGCCGCGCAATCTGGCGAAGTCGGTCACCGTCGAATAAACCCTCAGGCGGCTGTTAACTATCGCCTTTCGGCTTTGTGGCGGGAATTTACCGCTATCTAACCTTTGGCGGTTAAGGTTGCTCTCGTGACCGAAACGCCATCCTCGAATTCCACCATCCGCCCGGCCGATCTGCCGGTATCGGCCGTGCTTGGCCTGTCGGACAAGGGCGATTACGATTGGGCGCGCCTGCGCGGGCTGCAATATCCCGCGCTCGCCAAGCTGGCTTTCTATCGCACCTTCACCCAGGCGATTCTCGCCGTGTTTGTCGCGCAGATCTATCTGGCTGAAGTCGGCCTGATCGGCATCGGCGTGTGGATGGCGGTGATGGCCGTGGTCCACTGGCACGGCACCCGGGTCGATCTGTCGCTCGCCGAGGTCGACCGCAGGCGGGTGACCCGAGCGGAATTCATGCGGCAGGCCAACACCGCCGTGCTCTCGGCCCTGGTCTGGGGCGCGGCGATCGTGATCTTCCCCTTCTTCGGCGATCCCGGCGACATGATGGCGATGCTGATGGTGGTGGCGATTCTGGTGTCGGGATCGGTGTTCTTCTACACCGCCGCGCCGTTCGGGATCGTCTGCTTCATCGGCATCATCGGCGTGTCCACCGTGCTTCACTTTGTCATCATGGGCATGTGGACGGGCGCGGTCGGCGCGGTGCTGTTCACCATTGTCGCGCTGCTCGGCACGGTCGAGGTCGGGCGCACCTTCCTCACCGCGCGCTTTGCCGAAGCCGCCGTGGTGGAGAAGGAAGAGGTCGTCTCGCTGCTGCTGCGCGAGTTCGAGGAGAACGAGGCCGACTGGCTGTGGGAGATCGACACCACCCGCCGTCTGCGCTCGGTGTCGCCGCGCTTTGCCTATGCGCTTGGCCGCCCGCAGGTCGAGGTCGAGGGCATTCCGCTGCTCGAACTGGTGGCGGGGCGCAACTGGGATACGGGACAATTCCCGCCCAGCCTTCATGACCTCGCCGAGCGGCTCAAGAACCGCGAGAATTTCTCGAACATCCTCGTCCAGGTCTCGATCCTCGGCGAAGAGCGCTGGTGGGAGCTTTCGGGCACCCCGATCCGCGATGATCGCGGGCGCTTCATCGGTTTCCGCGGGGTCGGCTCGGATGTCACCGAACAGCGCAAGTCGTCGGAGAAGATCGCCTATCTCGCGCGCTTCGACACGCTCACCCAGCTGCCCAACCGCCTGCAGCTGACCGAAGCGCTGGGCGAGGCGCTGCGCTATGCCGAACAGTGGCGCACGCGCTGCGCCCTGCTGATGGTGGACCTTGATCGCTTCAAGTCGGTCAATGATTCGCTCGGCCACATGACCGGCGACAAGCTGCTGGCGCAGGTGTCGGCGCGGCTCAAATCGCTGATGGGCGAATACCAGCTGTGCGGCCGTCTGGGCGGCGATGAATTCGCGATCGTGATCCGCGATCTCAGCAAGGCCGACGATATCAACCGGCTCGCCCGGCTGGTGATCGATCAGCTGTCCGAACCCTATCAGGTCGATCAGCACACGCTTTATGTCGGCGCCAGCGTCGGCTCGGCGATGGGTCCGCGCGACGGGCGCACGGTCGAGGAACTGATGCGCAACGCTGACCTTGCGCTCTACCGCGCCAAGGATGCCGGCGGGGGCGAGCATTGCCGCTTCGAGCCGATGCTCCACGCCTCGGCCGAGGAACGCCGCCAGCTCGAAGTGGCGCTGCGCAAGGCGCTGGGCCGCGACGAGATGGAGCTGCACTATCAGCCGGTGGTCGATTCGCGCTCCGAGAGCGTGGTCAGCTTCGAGGCGCTGGTGCGCTGGAACAGCACCGATCACGGCTTTGTCAGCCCGGGCAAGTTCATTCCGCTGGCCGAGGATACCCGCCTGATCGTGCCGATCGGCAAGTGGGTGATGCGCAAGGCCTGCGAGGAAGCGCGCAACTGGCCCGATCACGTCAAGGTCAACGTCAACGTCTCGCCCGAACAGCTGCTCGAACCCGGCTTCCATCAGGAAGTGGTCGAGGCGCTGGCGGCGAGCGGTCTGCGCCCGGAACGGCTCGAAGTCGAAGTGACCGAGAGCATCTTCCTGCGCGATGCGAGCGTGGCCCGCAATGCGCTGGAACAGGTCATGGCGCTCGGCTGTTCGGTCGCGCTCGACGACTTCGGGACGGGCTATTCCTCGCTGGGCTATATCCGCAAGCTGCGCTTCTCGACCATCAAGGTCGATCGCACCTTCGTGCAGGGCGCGGCGCAGGGGAGCGCGGAGAGCCTCGCGATCATCAACGCGGTGGTCGCCATGGCCAAGAGCCTCGACATGACCACCACCGCCGAAGGCGTGGAAACCGCCGAGGAAGCCGAACTGATCCGCAACCTCGGCTGCGACAAGATCCAGGGCTATTATTTCGGCCGCCCGATGGCGAGCATCGAAGCCCAGCGCCTGTTCAACAACCCGCGTCTGCTGCGGGCCTGAGCCTTACGCGCTGGCGAGCGCGCCGAGGATATTCTCGAACAACCGCCGCCCGTCGGCCCCGCCCAGCGCGGCGACGGCCGCCGGTTCGATCGCGCGTTCGGGGTGCGGCATCATGCCCAGCACCCGACCGTTCTCGCTCAGCACCCCGGCAATGTCGCGCGCCGAGCCGTTGACGGTTTCCGCATAGCGGAAGGCAACGCGGCCTTCGCCCTCGAGCCGGTCGAGGGTTTCGGCATCGGCGAAATAGTTGCCGTCATGATGCGCCACCGGAATGCGCAGGCTCTCGCCCGCGGCAAAGCCGCTGGTGAAGAGCGAGGTGGTGTTCTCGGTCGTGAGCGTCACGGTGCGGCAGACGAAGCGCTGGCCGGCATTGCGCATCAGCGCGCCGGGCAAAAGGCGCGCTTCGGTGAGCACCTGAAAGCCGTTGCACACGCCCAGCACCGGCACGCCGCGATCGGCCGCCGCGACCACCGCGCGCATGATCGGGCTCTGCGCCGCCATCGCGCCCGAACGCAGATAGTCGCCATAGGAAAAGCCGCCGGGCAGGGCGATCAGATCAAGCCCGTCGGGCAGATCGGCATCGCCGTGCCACACCCGGATCGCCGGCTGGCCCGAGACCGCTTCGAGGGCGCTCGCCATATCCCGGTCGCAGTTGGAACCGGGGAAGGTGATGACTGCGGCGCGGAAAGCCATGGCGTCAGGCCCCTTCGGTCGAGCCAGGAACTTCAATCGTGAAGTTCTCCATCACGGTGTTGGCGAGCAGCTTTTCGCACATCGCGGTGAGCGTGGCTTCGTCGGTGCCGTCGGCCACGTCGAGCTCGATCAGGCGGCCGATGCGGACATCGGCGACACCGGCAAAACCGAGGCCTTCAAGCGCATGGTGAACAGCGCGGCCCTGCGGGTCGAGCACGCCTGGCTTATTACGGACAAGAACACGGACTTTCATAGGGCGGGACTCCTCGCCGGGCGCCTGGGGATTTGGGCGCCGCTATAGCGCGAAGGGCGCGCGGTGCAATCGCATCGCGTCCAATTGTGCACGACGGGCCGCACGCCGGAGTTTGTCGCATTATTGTCGCATGGCGGCCGAATCTGTCACCCTGATGCAACATCTGCAAATTTAGTGGCGCAAAGCCACCCTTTGTGCGCCGCACAATGACGATGGAATCTCGCAAACTTTGCAGAAAACTGTCAGCGGGGCGGCACCCACTCCATTTTCTTGCGATCAATCCGAAAGGGGCTTGTTCGATGTCTCAGCGTATCTCTGCCATCCGCGCCGCATGGGCCGGTTCGACCATTCTGGCGGCGGCCTTCGCCTTCGCCGCGCCTGCCGCTGCGCAGGATGCCGAAACCACGGCCAGCGAAGAGGGTCAGCTTGCCACCATCATCGTCACGGCCAACCGCCGCGAGGAAAACCTGCAGGACGTCGCGGTTTCGGCCGAGATCCTCGATCAGGCCCGCCTCGACACGATCTTCAGCGCCTCGGGCGATGTCACCGCGCTGGCCGGTTCGGTTCCGGGCCTCAACATCGAGAGCTCGAACGGCCGCGTGGCGCCGCGCTTCTATATCCGCGGCCTCGGCAACACCGATTTCGATCTCGCCGCCTCGCAGCCGGTTTCGGTGCTGCTCGATGATGTCGTGATGGAAAACGTCACGCTCAAGAGCTTCCCGATCTTCGACGTGGAGCGCGTCGAAGTGCTGCGCGGCCCGCAGGGCACGCTGTTCGGCCGCAACACCCCGGCCGGGATCGTCAAGGTCGACTCCATCAAGCCGGGTCAGGAGATGGACGTGCGCGCCGGCCTGTCCTTCGCCAGCCTCGACACGATTTCGCTCAGCGGCGCGGTCGGCGGTGCGCTGATCGAAGACAAGCTCGCCTTCCGCGTTGCCACCCAGCTCCAGCGCCGCGGCGACTGGATCGACAACGGCTTCACCAACCGCAAGAACGATCTCGGTGGCTTCACCGATTTCGCCATCCGCGGCCAGCTGCTGTTCACCCCGAGCGATCGGGCGAGCATCCTTGCCGCGGTCTATTTCCGCGATCTGGACGGCTCCTCGACCTTCTTCCGCGCCAACGTGCTCGGGCCCAACAACAACAACCTCAACGCCAATTATGATCGCGGCACCGTGTTCTACGATGGCGGCGGCGGCAACGAGGCCAAGTACCAGCAGTTCGGCGCGACACTGACCGCGGCCTACGAATTCGACGGGGCGACGCTCACCTCGATCACCAGCCGCTGGACCAGCGAAGGTTCGAGCCGCGGCGATATCGACGGCGGCTTCGGCGCCTCGTTCCTGCCGCGCATGGGCCCGGGCTTCATTCCCTTCCCGGCCGATACCCGCGACTCGATCGACCTGACCCAGACCACGCAGGAAGTGCGCCTCGCCTCGAACGGCGACGGGGCGCTCACCTGGCAGATCGGCGGCTTCTATTTCGACAGTGATTTCGACGTCACCACCGTCGGCTTCACCTTCCCGCCCTCGGCTACGGTGAACCACACCAACGAAGCCTGGGCGGTGTTCGGCCAGCTGTCCTATCAGCTCACCGAGATGCTCAAGGTCACCGGCGGCCTGCGCTACACCGACGACCAGAAGGACTTCTTCGTGCGTGCCGCCAACCGCCAGGCCCGCAGCGTGGGTGACAGCCGGTTGAGCTGGGACCTCGCGGTGTTTGCCGATCTGTCGGATGATGCCAGCGTCTACGCCAAGGTCGCCAACGCCTTCCGCGCGCCGACCATTCAGGGCCGTGACATCGCCTTCTTCGGCGCGCCTTCGGTGGCCCAGTCGGAAAAGATCACCTCGTGGGAAGCCGGCTTCAAGACCGAGCTGGCCGATCGCAAGGTGCGCCTCAACGGTGCGCTGTTCTACTACACCGTCGAAGATCCGCAGTTCACCGCGGTCGGCGGTGCGGGCAACCTTGTCCAGCTGATCAACGCCAACAAGGGCGAGGCCTATGGCTTCGAACTCGACAGCGCCTTCCAGATCACGCCGAACTTCCTTGTGACGCTCGGCATGGCCTACAACAACACCGAGATCCAGGATCCCAACCTGGCGGTCGGCATCTGCGCGCAGTGCAATGTCACCGATCCGACCCGTGTGATCGGCGGCAGCACCCGCGCGCTGATCGACGGCAATCCCTTCCCCAACGCGCCCGAGTGGAGCGGTGATTTCACCGCCCGCTACAGCATTCCGATGGGTGACAGCGACGAGATCTTCATCTTCACCGACTGGACCTACCTCGGCGAGACGAACTTCCTGCTTTACAGCAGCCGCGAGTTCAACGCCGGCAGCCGCATCGAAGGCGGCCTGCGCATCGGCTATGCCGGCGGCAACGGCGAATGGGAGGTGGCGGCCTTCGCCCGCAACATCACCAATGAAGACAACGTGCTGGGTGTGATCGATTTCAACAACAACACCGCCTACGTCAACGAACCGCGCGTCATTGGCGTGTCGTTCAACGTCAATTACTGATCGGCCCCTTGGCTGACAAAAAGGCCGGCAGGAGCGATCCTGCCGGCCTTTTTTGTTGCCCGGCGGGCGGGCCTATTGGGCAGCCACGCTCGCTTCGGGCACCACCGAGACCTGCACCGCGCCCCCGGCGGGCAGCCATGTTTGCGCAGTCGCTTGCAGCGCTTCGGGGGTGATGGCGCGGATCAGATCGGGCGAGGCAAACCAGCGGTCGATCCGCGCCGGATCGCTCTGCTCCCTTGCGGCAAGGCCCATCCAGCCGCCCAGATCCTTCAGGGCATTGTCATAATCCTCGAGCAGCGGACGGCGCGCGCGTTCGATCATGTCGGCGCTGGGCGGCGCATCGCGCAGCGCCGCGATCACCGCATCCACCGCCGCGCGCGCCTTGTCGGCCTGCGCGACATCGACCGAGACCGAGACCGTGAAGGTGCCGAAATCGCGGTAGATGCGGCTGTTCGACGCGCCTGCGGAGGGCGAATAGGCCTGCCCCAGCTCCTCGCGCAGCTTCTCGGTCAGCGCGATGCGGGTGATCCGGGCGAGCAGGCCCAGCCGCAGCGTCTCGGCCAGATCGCTGTCGTCGGTGGTCGGCCAGGTCCATTGCAGCAGCGCCTGATCGGCCTCGCCCTTGTGGGTGATGGTGCGCGGCCCCCGCGTGGCGGTGAAGGGGCGGGTGCGGGCCTCCTCACGCGGCAGGAACTCGGCCTCGCGCGGCGGCAGCGCGCCGAGCGTTGAAGCGACCGCGTCGATCGCGGCCTGCTCGTCGAAATCGCCCACCAGCGCCAGCTCGATCGCGCCCTTGGCCAGCCGGTCGCCGATGGCATCGCGCAAGGACGCATAGTTGAGCGCGAGGAAGCTCTCCTTGGGCTGCAAAGTGAAGCGCGGATCATTATCCGACAGGATCCCGCCCAGCGCCGAACCCAGCGCGCGCCCCGGAGTGGAATCGAGCGTGGCGAAGTAATTGTCGAGCCCCTTGCGGAACCGCTCCTCGCCCTCGGGACGATAGCCCGGATCGGTGAGCGTCGCGGCGAGCACCTGCATCTGGAGCGCCAGATCGCGCTTGGTGATGTTGCCCGATGAGGTGAAGGCATCCGCAGCGCTGCCAAGGCCGAAACCGACGCTGCGCCCGGCGAGCACGCTCGAAAGCTCGTCGCGGCTGTGCTTGCCGAGCCCGCCCAAGGCCAGCGAATCCACCAGCCCGACGCGCATCGGCGCCTCGCGGGTGTTCATCAGATCGCCCCCGTCGACCGCCAGCGAGAATGCGATGCGATCCTCGCGCAGCGTGGTGGGCTTGAGCGTCAGGCGCACACCATTGGCAAAGCGGATGCGGCGCAGTCCAAGGCGCGGCTCGGCGCTGTCCGAGACGATCGTGCCGGGGGTGCCGAAGGTCTGATAGGCAAAGACGAGCGGGCCGCTGTCGGCGGGCGGGGCGATGGGCAGGGCCATGGCTTCGGCATAGGCGCTGCGCAGGGCCGCCTCACCGCCTGTCGGTGCGGTGCGGCCGGTGAAGCGGATCAGCGGATCATCGAGCGGCACGGCATCGGCCTTGACCGCGTTCCACACCGCATCGGGCGTGAGCTGCGGGGCAATCCGTAGGAATTCGGCCAGCTGCCATTGCGGCGTGGTCGGCACGCGCTCGTCGCTGGCCAGCGCGAGGGCGGCGCCGACGAAAGCGGAGTGGCTGCGGGTTTCGGCCGCCTTGACCGCGTCCTCGTATCCGCTGCGCAGATTGGCGAGCTGTTCGTCAAGTTCGGCGCGGGTGAAGCCATAGGTCAGCGCCTCGTTGACGCTCCGCACCGCGGCGAGCACGCCCTTCTTCCATTCGCCATCGGTCGTATCGACATTGAGGCTGGTGACCTGCGCGTCCTCGAACAGATCGCCGGTGCCGAAACTGGCGCTGCGGAACGGCGCATCGCCGCCGATGGCGAGGCGCACCAGACGGCGGTTGATGATGCCATAGCCGATGCGGCGGATGAGCGCGGCTTCGCGGTTGGCGATGGTATCGGGTTCGTCGCGCCACGGGGCAAAGCGGGTGAGGGTGACGCTCTCGGACAGGGCCGGATCGAGATAGATGTCGGTGCGCCCCTTGGCGCTCACATCGATCGGTCCGGCGACCGGCTTGGCGGGGGCAGGGGCACCGGCCCAATCGGCAAAGCGGGCGCGGATCGCGGCCTCGACCGTCTCGGCGGGAAAGTCGCCCACCACCACAACCACCGTGTTGGCGGGCACATAGGTGCGCGCGTAAAGCCCGCGAATACGGTCAGCCCCGGCGTTCTCCAGCACTTCCAGCGTGCCGATCGGGATGCGCTGGGCATAGCGGGCCTGCGGGGCGAGGAAGGCGACATTGTCCTCGAAATTGCGCTGCTGGTAGCCGGCCCGGTCACGCCTTTCGGCAAGGATCACCCCGCGCTCGCGCGCAACCGCGGTATCGGCGATGGTCAGCTCGCTCGCGGTCTCGCGCATCAGCATCAGCGCGGTATCGAGCAGCTTTGCTTCACCCCGCGGCAGGTTGAGCATGTAGGTGATGCCCTCGAAGCCGGTCGAGGCGTTGGTGTCCGCCCCGAAGGCCAGTCCCTCGCGTTCGAGCAGCTTGACCATCTCGCCCTCGGGAATGCCCTTGGAGCCGTTGAAGGCCATGTGTTCGAGAAAGTGCGAGAGGCCGCGCTCGTCCTCGTTTTCGGCCAGGCTGCCGGAATCGATCCGCATCCGCACCATGGCCGTGCCCTGCGGCGTGGCGTTGCGGCGGATGATGTAGCGCATCCCGTTATCGAGCCGCCCATAGACATAGGAGGGATCGGCCGGAACATCGCTTTCCTCGAAGGCCCAGACCGGCGCGGGCGCGGGCGCAGCTTGGACCGTCGTGCTGGCCGCAGGGGCAGCCTCCTGTGCGGCCAGCGCGGTGGTGAGCGCCAGCGGCGACAGAGCCAGCATGAGGCCGGCGGAAAGCACGCGGAAATGGGGCATCATGGCTGGCAGGTTATCCCGGAACAGAAGGTGTGAGCGGCGCAGACTAGCGCAATGCCGCAAGCTGTCAGCCCCTCATTGCCGGGCGCATGATCAGCGCTTGGCAGGCGGGGCGATCATGTCGGCGGGCAGGCACGGCGGACTGGCACCGGTCCAGTCGAATTCGCTGACCGCCGGGATCGGCCCATCGCCGGTCCAGCGCTGCTCGGTATTGTCGGGCAGGTGGAGAATGAGCGCCATCGAATTGTCGAAATCGGCGAGCCGCTTGTTGTCGCGCTCGGCCTTTTCGGGCGGGATTTCCATCTGTTCGACCCGCGACCCGCGCACCAGCCGCAAGCTGCGCTCGGCATCGCGCAGTTCCATCATGCGGTAGAAGGTCTTGCCGTAGAGCATCACGTCGAACACCGTGTTGAAGCTCCATGCCTCGGGCTTGGTATCGGCGGGCAGGCGCATGGAGGTGACGTAGCAGCTGTAATCGGGCGCCTGATAGAAGGGGATCGCATCGGCGCTGCCCTCGCTGCGCTGGCGCCGCTGGGGCGCGTTGAAGCCGCCGCCGGGCAGGCGGAAATAGCGCCCGGTTTCGCCTTCGCTCTCCCAGTCCACCGGGCCAGTGCCGGTGATCGACAGGATCGCCGCCTGGGTCGCGCGGTCGAAGCGGTAGGTGACCTTGTCGATCCGGTCCCAGGTGGAAGAGCCGGTCAGCTGGGTCTTGATCGCGTTTTCCAGCTGGGCGGCGCTGACCGAGGAAAACTGCACGTGCATCCCGATCGCATCGGCCCCGCGCCGCACCGAGGTGAGGCTGATATTGGCGGGCGTGTCGAAGCCGGCGCTGGCGTCGATGTCGTAAAGCTCCATCTCCTGCGGCAGGGCAAAAGGCTTGTCCGCCAGCCGTTCGAGCGCGCTGCCCTTGGCCGAGAGCGGCAGCACCCATTGATAGGGCAGGAAGGGTTCGGGCCGGCCTTCGATCACATCGGGCAGGGTGCCGTCGAGCCACAGGGACTTGCCGCCCACGCGCGCGCGCACCAGCACGTGATCGAACATCCCCGGATTGGCGAGGCGCTGGTCGAGCCCGTCGGTCGAGGCGGAATTATTGACCAGCACGGCTTCGGCCGGGATGCCCAGCTCGGCCAGCAGCGCGAGAAGCATGGCGGTCTTGCCCTTGCAGTCGCCGTAGCGGCGCTCCCACGTCTCGTCGGCCTTGGCGGGGGTGAAGTTGCCGCCGTTGAGCCCGACATAGACGTAGCGCACCTGCTGCTGCACCAGTTCGAGCGCGGCCTGGGCCTGCTTGACGGGATCGGGGGTGGAGGCCTTGATCGCGGCGGCCTCCTCGCGCAGCGGCGAGCTGGCGGACAGGGCGCTCGCCTCGGCAAACAGCCCGTGGAAGCGGCGCGAGACCGCCTGCCAGTCGGCAAAGTCGGAAAACTCGATGATCCGCGACCAGGCATAGCGCGGCGGCGCATCGCGCGGCGGGGTGAGCGGGGCGGGGTTGTCCATCGCGATGACGATGCGGTTGGCCTCGCGCTGCACCAGCGGGGCGAAATCGGGGGTAATCAGCGTGCGCGGCTGCTGCCCGTCTTCCCACGACAGATCGAGCTTGTAGCGCCCCGGCGGCGGGGTATCGCCCATGAACAGCAACCCGTGGCTCATCTCGCGCAAGGTCGGATCGTGGAGCGGGACGCTGTATTCGACTTCCAGATCATCGCCCACGCGCAGGTCCGGCACCCGCAGCACCGCGGTGAGGATGCCGTCGAGCATGGCTGCTTCGAGCTGGTCTTCACGGCGCAGGATTTCGAAGCTGGCCTTGGCGAGCACATCGATCACCTGACCGCGGCGGTGGATCACCACCTTGTGCACCTTGGCCTCGCCCGCGGAGGGGTTCCAGCCGATCGCGATATTGCCAATTTCGAGCGCCTGCGGCTGGAGGATGCGGATCATCTGGCTGTTGAACAGCGCATGCCCGTTCGCGGTGAGGCGCACGAAGCTTGCCTGACGGCGCAGGAAGGTGGTGCCTTGCGTATCGGGCGGCACGTCGAGCGGCTCGGCAAGGCTTGCCCAGGCGGGGGCGGGGGCAATCGCGATGGCCTGCTGGTCCTGTGCCAGAGCAAGGCTCGACTGGGCCAGAAGCCCGGCCACAACCGCGGATTTCCAATGCATGCAAACGCCCCTGTGCTGATCCTTTGGCGCTGCGGATAATCCCGCAAGGCCAAGGACTTCGGTCAGCCTAAGCGAGGATCGCAGGGCTGTGAAGGGGGCTTGTTTGCCGCGCGGGACTACTTTTTGAGGGGCGGCGGCCCACGCAGGCGCGAGCGGGCATGGGAGAGGTCGAACACCTCGCCCGGGCCATTATCTTCCGCGCCCAGGAGGCCGAGCCGGCGCGCGACTTCGCGATAGGCCTCTTCCTCACCGCCCAGATCGCGGCGGAAGCGGTCCTTGTCGAGCTTTTCGCCGGTCGCCATGTCCCACAAGCGGCAGCCATCCGGGCTGATCTCGTCGGCGAGGATCACGCGGCTGTAATCGCCATCATAGAGCCGGCCGAATTCGAGCTTGAAATCGATCAGGCGGATGTCGATCGCGGCGAACAGGCCGCACAGGAAATCGTTGATGCGGATCGCCATCGAGGAAATGTCGTGCATCTCCTCGTTGCTGCACCAGTTGAAGCAGGCGATGTGCTCCTCGGCCACCAGCGGATCGCCGAGCGCATCGTCCTTGTAGTAATATTCGATCAGCGTGTGCGGCAGCGGCTCGCCTTCCTCGATCCCGAGGCGCTTGCTGATCGAACCGGCCGCGACATTGCGCACCACCACTTCCAGCGGAATGATCTCGACCTGCCGGATCAGCTGCTCGCGCATGTTGAGGCGGCGGATGAAGTGGGTGGGGATGCCGATATGGCCGAGGCGCGTGAAGACGTGTTCGCTGATGCGATTGTTGATCACGCCCTTGCCCGCGATCGTGCCCTTCTTCCCGGCATTGAAGGCGGTGGCGTCATCCTTGAAATACTGGATGAGCGTGCCCGGCTCCGGACCCTCGTAGAGGATCTTGGCCTTGCCTTCGTAGATCTTGGTGCGGCGGGACATCGGCACTTTCCCCTTGGGCTTATGGCCCTTTTCAGCGAATGGTGCCCGAGGGCGGATTTGAACCACCGACACGCGGATTTTCAATCCGCTGCTCTACCCCTGAGCTACTCGGGCATTCGCTGCGAGCGACGGGACGACGCCTTGCGGCAGCCCCGGCGAGCAAATGAGAGCGGCCCTATGGCGAAGGCGGCGGGGGTTGGCAAGGGGGATTTGTCGACAGCGCGCAGGAATGTTGCGCGCGCCTCAATCCTGCTCGCGCCAATCCTCGCGGGCGAGTTCCTCGGGATCGGCGGGCGGGCCGGGAACGGCGTAGGAATCGGAGAACCAGCGGGCCAGATCGCGGTCCTTGCAACGCTGCGAGCAGAAGGGATGAAACTGCTCCACACGGGCCTTCCTGCAGATCGGGCAGAGTTTGGGCTTGGTCGTCATGCCGCCACGATCTGGGCGCTGGGCGCTTCGAGTGCAAGACCGGGATCGGTTGCAATCCGCACCTCGCGCCCCGTGCGGCGGGCAAGCTCGGCGAGCCATTCGGGCTTGAGCTTGGGTTTGAGCGCTGGGTGCACCCGCAGCTCCAGCACCGGCCCGTGCCCTTGTGCTGCCTCGGCCACCCGCAGGGCATGGCGGGCACACATCCCGGTGCGCGAAGTGGCGAATCGGTGGAGCAGCGAGGGGCCTTCGAGCCGCGCGACCAGCTGGACGAAGCCGAAGCCGTTCATCGCGGTGCGTTCATGCGGCCAGTCGGCCAGCTCGGCATCGAGCGCGGCGTCCACGGCTTTGCGGTCCGCCTTGTCCTGAATGGTCGGGAAATCGATCCCGATATTGCCTCCGATGTCGAACCAGCGCAGCGCCTGCCCGATCGCCGGGATCGCGGCGAGCGCCAGATCGCGGGGGCGTCCGGTGCCGTCGATATCGATCACGGTCATCGCGGGCGTGACGCTGACGAGGATGCTGCCCCCGGCGAAGTCGATCTCGCCGGCGCTTGCCGCATGCCAGACCTCGTCCCAGCGATCGTCGAGCAGGCTTCCCGGCGGCAATTGCCGGACGTTTGCCACGCCCAGCATCGGGTAGCCGAAGCCGACGTCCTTCGCGGGCTTGACGCAGCGCGCCAGCCCTTCCTCCACAGCTCGGGTGTCTTCCGCCCGGCCGATAGCGCGCTTCAACCGCCCGCGTTCGGTGATCGGCGCGCGGGTGATGGTGACATAAAGGCTCGCGCCCTCGGTGATTGCGGGGGGCAGGTTGTCGAGCAGGATTTCCGTCCCGCTCTCGGCAACGGCAATGCCGCGGCGCTTTCCGGCAAGCTTGCTCGCCAGCTTTGCCGTGACGAGGCGCCCGGCGTTCATTTCACCCGGCCAGTAGACCTTGGCGGCGCACACCTGCGCGCCATCCATCAGCAGCGCACGGTGCTCGCCGATGCCATATTCGATGAGCCACTCAGCCAATCGCGAAGCTCGCCGATTTGAGCAGCGCGCGGGTGTGATAGAGCGGCAGGCCCATCACCCCCGAATGGCTCCCCCTGATCCAGGCGATCAGCCCCTCGGCCGCGCCCTGAATGGCATAGCCGCCCGCCTTGCCGCGCCATTCGCCCCCCGCGAGGTAGGCGGCGATCTCCTCAGGCGAGAGGCGCTTGAAGCACACCACGGTCTCGTCGAGCCGCTCGCGCAAGGAACCGTCAGGCGCGCGCAGCACCACGCTGGAGAGCACCTGATGCCTCCGCCCGCTCATCAGTTCGAGGCAGGCGCGGGCTTCATCTTCGCTCTCGGTCTTGGGCAGGATGCGCCGCCCCACGGCCACCACCGTGTCGCCCGCCAGCACGAAGCCTGGAGCCTCGACCGCGAGCGCCTTCTCGCGGCCCATGCGCAGGGCATAGGCGCGGGGGAGTTCGCCCTTCAGCGGCGTCTCGTCTATATCGGCGGGGACGACGGCATCGGGCGCAAGGCCCAGCCGCGCGAGCAATTCGCGCCGACGGGGCGAAGCCGAGGCGAGCGTGAGGTGCGGCGCGCCCATCAGGGCCGCTGGCAATTATTGCGGGCCGGGGCCGCCGCGACCCGGCATGAAGCGGTAGGTGATGCGCGCCTTGGTGAGATCATAGGGCGTGAGCTCGCACAGCAC